>MDSY01113524.1_pt1 | contig 19396 bp, 12 predicted proteins | sample 811131 | NCBI WGS metagenome assembly MDSY01 (sample SAMN05326643, study PRJNA326480) | marine metagenome | isolation source: seawater | place: Atlantic Ocean: South West | collected 2010
CAAATATGCTAGCGACTTTAAATTTAAAAACTGCGAGAATTTCGGCGAAAGCAATCCACCCTTTAGGCACAAAACTAACTTTATGAACATGACGGAAAAAAGTATTGAGGCGCTGTCAGAAGAGGATCTTCGCGACGCGTTGGTCGCACGCGGAGTCGATTTGGGCGGAAAGCTAAGCAGGGCTCACTCAGTGCAAAAAGCCCTCAGCCTTTAAACGCAACTCACTTCAAACCCTGTGGTCCAAATTCAAATAAGATTAAAGTCGAGGCTGTCGGCTATGATATCCCCACGCTCCTGCAGCGTATTCGAAAACAAGCGCGTATAACGTTCTGTCATCAAAATGTTGTAGTGCCCCAGAAGTTGCTGCGCCTCATAAATACTGGCGCTGTTATTGATCAAAAGGCTCCTAAATGAAGTCGTCCCAAATTTTGGGACAGTTTTGCAAGATGGCAAGAATGCATTTTAATCAGATTTTATTGAAGACCCACAAGGCTTGTTTGCTCAGAACAATTTTCCTGCTCCACCCACTTTCGCTCACCGTAACATAAAGCTCACTTTTTTGCGCATCAATATGGGTCCTCTTTAGCCAGTTAGATCGATTAGAAGCATCCCTTGGCCACAAAACACCTCGACCTGCCGTAGTTTTGTTACCATACCTTCCAGCCTATTTCTTATGTTACACGTATTTGATCATCCACTTCCCGTCTATAAAAACGGACTAATTCAAAGAGAGATTCAGTTTGACTTTATTGAAGGGGCGGGATTTTAAAACAACTTGGTTAACAGGTTAGCTGAACCGGCCAAAACAAATAGGCCTCCCACCATCCATCCAAATGGTGATCTTTTACGCTTTTTTTCTGGTTCTTTTTTTATATTTACCTGCTCAATTTTGTCAATTCGGATAGAGCTCCCATTATCGAGCCTTAATTTATTACGGAGAATTTCAATTGCATTTTGCTCAGTTTTCGACTCAATTTTTATTTTCTTATTGGAAAAGTCTACCACACCAGAATCTGCGATAGTTCTATACGCAATAATATAGCTGTTTAGGCTTTCCGGCAGGTTCAATTTAGTATCATCCTTATCGCACTTTGCGGACGAGCAGCACTTAGAAGATTAGCAGTATAAAAAACTTTTGTTTTGTCAAGGTATGAGGTTTTATTTTGCTACCATAAGTGAAAAAAAATGTGCAAGTCAATTAATAAAATTCACCTGACTTATTGCTTTAGGTAAGGTGCTTAAATCCCTAAGCTGGTGTAATTAATGTTCAAGAGAACCATCACCATGCATAACCATAGCTTGCGTAAATGACAGCTTGCTAAATGTGAATAGTTCAGGAGGTCACAAAACTCTGGATTATGCGTTGCGCGACGGAGGTCGTGCCGTTATCCACAACGCCATAGGGCCTAAATCAATGGGAATTGATAATAAAACGACAGATATTTTGGATTGGCAGCATATAATTTGGAAACTACTTTAGTGCCAACACAACAAACACTTACTTATGATGTCCTAATCGTAGGGGCCGGCCCCGCAGGCTTGATGTCCGCCGAGCATGCAGCCCTAGGAGGTTTAAGGGTTGCCGTCGCAGATGCAATGCCCTCACCGGCCCGCAAGTTTCTCATGGCGGGAAAATCAGGCCTGAACCTGACCAAACAGGAAGACGCCGCCGTATTTATAAAAAACTACGATGCCATAGAACCCCTGCGCCCGATATTGGCTGAGTTTGGCCGAACAGAGGTGATCAATTTTGCTGAGGACTTAGGTCAAGAGGTCTTCACAGGCAGCACAGGAAGAGTGTTTCCAAAAGCTATGAAGGCCTCCCCTCTGCTACGTGCATGGTTGGCACGGCTCGAAACCCTAGGGGTCACGCTTCTGCGCCGCCATCGTTGGGTGGGACCGCTCGAGGTCAGTGATATTCACCACCTTGAAACCCCCGCAGGTGGCGTGCAAATTCACGCCAAGGCGCTGATCCTTGCCATGGGCGGTGCCAGTTGGGCTCGCTTGGGTTCTGACGGCGCGTGGTCGAAAAATTTCAAGCAGGCTGGAATTGCCCATTCTGAATTTTTGGCGGCAAATGTGGGCATGCAGGTGGCATGGTCCAAACATATGATCCCTCACTTCGGCAAGCCGCTCAAAAATATCAAACTATCGGTCGCGGGCGCTCAAAGCCGTGGCGAACTTGTAATCAGCCAATCTGGCGTTGAGGGCGGTGCAGTATATGCCCTCGGGCGCATGCTACGCAAAACTGCGATAGCAAAGCTCGATTTTGCCCCACAAATTCACGCAGCTGATCTGCATAAGATGATTGCCAATCGGAAACCAAAGGACAGCCTGTCCAATTTCCTGCGAAAATCTGTCAAATTAGATGCCACAAAACGTGCGTTGGTTTTCGAGCTCACCCAGCCTATGCCACGCGACGCCAACGGCTTAGTGGCCGCTATCAAGAATGCGCCCTTGTCGCTTATGGGGCCTTGCTCAATGGATCAAGCAATTTCAACAGCGGGCGGTGTCATGTGGGACGCGTTCACACCTAAGCTGATGCTAAAATCCCACCCGGGCATTTTCTGCGCTGGTGAGATGATCGATTGGGAGGCGCCAACCGGCGGCTATCTGATTACAGCCTGCCTCGCGACAGGCCGCTGGGCAGGCCGTGCTGCGGCTGATTACCTTTCGGCAGCAGCACGCTTATAAGCGTCACGACCGCGGCACCGTTTAGCATAAGCTTTTAACGCTGCGCTAGCATCTGGAAATTTAGCAGTAAACGCCCAATTCAGGCAGTGCACGGCAAGAATATCGGCGACTGTGAAAGTGTCACCCATCAAAAAATCACCCTGCAAACGTTCTTCAAGCCTCTTCAAGCTGCGTTCAAACTCCCACTTCAACACAGGTTTCACCTCCGGCGCGCGCTGTTCAAATGGATTGATGAAGGAGTTTTTCGCAGCCACCCAAAGCAAGTTGTCAAATTCTTCCAGCAAAAATTGAATATGTCCATCCATACGCAGGCGTTCCACCGAGCCTGCCTGAAAGGTCAGGGCGTTATGACGGTCAGATAGGAATGTCATGATGGCTACACTGTCGGGCAGCACTTCACCCTCTACTATCAATGCAGGAACTTTTCCAGTGGGGTTGAGCGCTTTCACTTCAGCAGACCCCGGATCACCAACAACTTGGTCATAGGTCACGCCCAGCTCCTCAAGTGTCCAAATGACGCGTAAAGTGCGGTTCTTGGTGGATCCCAAAACTGTATACATCATCTTTTTCCCATCATCGTTATACGAATAAAACACCGCTCAACCTGAGCCATTTGGGGCGCGGTTTGTCCGGCGGAGCGTAGCTTTAAATCCGTCTCCAGCAATAGAGATATTACCTGTTCCAAGCGATCGCGGCTCCAAGAGGTCACCTGGCGTTGAATGCGATCACGACGCGGCCCGTAAACCGGGGGGCGCAATTTCCCAACACCTTGAGCAGCCCCTCCAGGATCACAAGCCGCTGTATGCAGCATGCGAAAATGCCGCAAAGCCGCGATGCAAAGCCCGGTGGCGGTGCCACCCTGGGCGATGACCCGATGCAGAACCAGTGCCAGCTCATTGGTTTTCAAATCAGCCACCAGGCTAATCACATCATCCAAAGCAGCTTCTGTCGACTGCGGCGCACAGTCTTCCACGTTGCCAATAGTCACTGGTCCGACCTGAGTCATACAGAAAAGTGATAGCTTTTCTAAAAATTGATAAAAATCTCCCGGATCCAGTGCCTTTGACAGGTCAAAAATTGCAATGCTGGTCTCTGGACTCAGCTCCCCCATGCCTACCTTGGCAAGTCCAGCTTCGACTTCCGCCCGTGTCGGCGGCTCATCAAAAATTGCAATAGACCAAGCATTAGGATGGGCTTCAAAGGCCTTGCGGATCTTCGATGTGGGCTTTAACGTCCCGGCAATCACAACCATCTGTGCATCCCCTTTTTGCCAGTCCTTCAGGCCTGCCAAAACAGCATCTGCACAATTGTCATTAGCATCTTCGACTAAGACAACCCTTGTACCGGGGAAGAAACCCACCGCCTTGATGGCATCGTTCAAAGCCACACCATCCCGACGCAGTTCGCCGCCTTGCAACCGAGTTAGACGCATCTCTTTTTCGCCCAGAGGGCCAAGCAAGCCCTTCACCAGTTGCTGACGCTTCAGCGCCACACGCATTGCGTTGACGCCATAAATCAGCACTGCGCTCTTGTTAGGGTCAGGTCGTGTGAAAACACCCAATGCGTCACGCGCAGAAAGCTTCATGGGCGATCCGAGGTCAAAAGGAAGTTGGACACCTGTTTGGCTAGGATCACCATCAGGCGGTCATAGGCATCTCTCTTTGAGCGCTGAGTCGCGACAGTGGTACCTGTTGCCGAATAACCAGTGAAAGATTTTGCAGTCTCACTCAGTAAAATCACGCCATCGCTATCGACCAAAGAGTATTCCAACAGCCCCACAATGCCATATCGGTTAATCTCTTGCGTGGCTGAGATGACGACAATTTCTTCGCTAACACTTAGCGTATAATGCAAATCATAACTTTTTGCCGCCACCTGCCCAAGCTGCACTTCCAGATTACGTACTAGTTCAAACTCAACTCGGTTTGTCGGGGCTTGAACCAAAACAGCATTGCGGAGCTTGTCAAACTTATCGCTATTCCCATGCACAGGCGCAAAGCCGCAACCCGCAAGAGCGAGAGCCGCCAGCAAAAATCCACGTCGGTCAGATAACCACATTTACAATACGCCCAGGTACAATGATCATTTTCTTAGGTGTAGCACCATCAAGCGCTTTAACCACAGCATTATTCGCCAAGACTAAGACTTCCAGCTCTTCCTTGCTCATATCCTTTGGAACAGTGATCTCATCACGGCGCTTGCCGTTGATTTGAATTGGGAAAGTTACCTCATCCTCAACCAGCAACTCCAAATCTGCAACGGGCCAAGCCGCATTGGCTATCAGTCCTTCACCACCTTGACGCGCCCAAATATCTTCGGCCAAATGTGGAGTCATAGGCGCCATCAACTGCGCCAGTGTCACAATCGCTTCATGCTGGGCCGCATATCCTGCTTTGGTTTTACCCAATGCAGCAGTCAGGCCATAAAGCTTTGCAATCGCTGCATTAAACCCAAAACTCTCTACGCCCGCAGTAACTTCTTGAATGGTTTTATGTAAGCCGCGCAGAAGGTCTTTATCACCCTCTCCCACATGTTGCTTGTCCATGTTCACAATCCTGTCGCTCAATTGCCAAACACGGTTCAAATGTTTGAAGGCGGCTTCTGCGCCAGAGGCAGTCCACTCCACATCCCGTTCCGGCGGACTGTCAGACAGAACAAACCAACGCGCTGTATCAGCGCCATAGCTGCCGATAATGCTAATTGGATCTACAACATTGTTTTTTGATTTTGACATTTTGGCTGACGGCACAATGGTCACTTCGGTCCCGCCCTCTTTCAAAAATGCCTTGCCATCCCATAAATCTACTGCCTCAGGGTAGTGGTAGACAGGGCGATTGTCAGCGTCGTCGGATTTGTAGATCGCGTGGGTCACCATACCTTGGGTGAACAGGGCATCGAAGGGCTCAATCGCCGTTTTTGGCAAATGCCCACAGATCTGCATCGCCCGCGCAAAGAAGCGAGAATACAGCAGGTGCAGGATAGCATGCTCAACTCCACCAATATATTGGTCGACATTCATCCAATAGCTGGCCTCTTCCATATCTGTAGGCGAAGCAGCATTTGGCGCAGTGAAACGAGCATAGTACCAGGACGAATCCACGAAAGTATCCATGGTATCCGTCTCACGGCGCGCATCCTTGCCACAGGCCGGACAGCTGCAATGACGCCAAGTCGGGTGGCGGTCGAGCGGGTTACCTGGAATATCAAAGGTCACGTCATCCGGCAGACGGATGGGCAGGTTTTCTTTATTCTCAGGGACGACACCGCAATCATCACAGTGCACCACAGGAATTGGACAGCCCCAATAGCGCTGTCGGCTCAGGCCCCAATCGCGCAGGCGGTATTGAGTTTTACCGTTGCCAAGGCCCTGCGCTTCGGCCCAATCAACGGTAGCATCAATTGCCCCTTGGCCAGTGGCCTCAGTCAGGCCAGCCGGTTGTTCAACCCAGCGGACCTTCTCAGATTTCATCGGTACAAAAGCGTTTTTGTCTACCGGCGTATCATTGTCCAAGGCAAAGAAGGCATCAATCACCGGCAAATCATACTTCCGCGCGAAATCAAGATCGCGTTGATCATGGGCCGGGCAAGCAAAAATAGCGCCAGTGCCGTAATCCATCATCACAAAATTCGCCACCCAAACCGGCAGAGGTGCGCCACCTAGGGGGTTTTGCACGGTGATACCTGTGTCAAAACCCCTTTTCTCAGCCTTTTCCATGGCTGCTTCGGTGGTGTCCATCTTTTTGCATTCAGCGCAGAAAGATTCCAATTCGGGACTTTGCGCAGCCAAACTTTGGGTCAGCGGATGATTGGGCGCCAATCCGATGAAGGAGGCCCCCACCAAAGTATCAGGGCGAGTAGTATAAACGGTGATCCCGTCATGGCCTTCTTGCGGGTTGGAAAGGGGAAAAGTCATCTCAAGGCCGCGCGATTCGCCAATCCAGTTTTCCTGCATCAAGCGCACTTTTGCAGGCCAATTTTCAAGATCGTCTAAAGCATCTAGCAACTCACCCGACATGGAGGAGATGTTAAAAAACCATTGTGTAAGTTCGCGACGTTCCACTTCGGCGTTTGAGCGCCAGCCCTTGCCGTCAATGACTTGTTCATTAGCCAGAACGGTCATATCGACTGGATCCCAATTGACCATCGCATTTTTGCGGTAAACCAAATTGTTAGCCATCATGTCCAAGAATAATGCCTGCTGTTGGCCGTAATATTCCGGGTCACAGGTGGCAAATTCACGAGACCAATCAATCGATAAGCCCAAAGGCTTCATCTGGTCACGCATCGTGGCGATATTGGCATAGGTCCAATCTTTGGGATGTCCACCGATAGCCATAGCAGCATTTTCAGCAGGCATTCCAAACGCGTCCCATCCCATAGGGTGCAGCACATTGTGACCAGTAGACAGCTTATAGCGGGCTACCACATCGCCCATCGTGTAATTGCGCACATGGCCCATATGGATGCGGCCAGAGGGATAGGGGAACATTTCCAAGACGTAATACTTGGGACGATCTGCACTGGCCACGGCCTTGAATGTTTCACATTTAGCCCAAGCGGCTTGCCATCTAGCTTCTATTGCAGTTGGTAAATACGTGGCCATTGGGTATCCCTCGTCTAATAAATTTTAGGTCAAACCCAGAACGAGAGACCAATGCTGCTTTTAAACAGCTTTTGATCAGGTTTCTAGAGCCTATGACTTAGGAGTTTTAAGCCATCCCCTCTGCAACTAACAAATTAGAGCGATTGCACTAAACGGGTTTATTACTGAATTATTTTTTGAAATGCGTAAATGGGATTAGTGCAAAAATTGAGATAGAGATTATCCCTAAACACAAACTTAATATATTCCATTCTCCAGACATCTTTTTTGCCTTTAATGTAAACTTTAAGATTAGTACAACAAATTACAGCACCGTTGAGGGAGCTCTATTGTGCCACCAGCATCTAAATACTCCAACGCTCTATCAACATACTAGTAACGAGAACCGCCAAATGCTTTTATGATATAAAATATGAGATTGTTTGATCTCATATCCGAACATAAAGAAGTCTTACAAATTTGGGTCAATTTTGACTGGTAGTATTATTTAACCTACAATTTCAACTACTCATAAAAGATGAGTAAATTTCAATAGTAAGAAATCAACACTTGATGAGCAATAACACATTACAAAAGTAACACCCCATTTTCACAAGAAATTATTTCTGCCGTGAGTGGCTTAATTAACAGCGCTGAGCAATTAGCACGCGCACGTCATGAAGGGCATTTCCAAAAAGGAAAACCTAAAGAATCTTACGTCGTTCATCTTGAAGAAGTGGCAAACCTTTCTAAGAAATGGAGCGCGCAAAAGGATGTGATAGCAGCAGCTTGGCTTCACAATATCGTTGAAGAATGTCCCCCACATCTTTAGATGAAATAGCGACTCTTTTCGGCAATACTGTTGGAAGTATTGTGTCCGAACGTGCAGACAACAAAACTTTGTCCAAAGCAAAGCGGAAGCAGAAACAAATTGACGATGCGCCAAAGAAGAGTATTAATGCCAGCCTACTGATACTGGACGATAAAACTTCAAACATTGGCGCTATGGTGCACTCACCACCAACATATTGGCCGCTTGGTAGGCAGCTGGAATACGTCAGGTGGCCATATGAATTGGTGCGGCCTTTACCATATATTTCGGCAGAAGCGCTAAGCGAATTTTCAGGGCTATACGATCAAGCAGAACTTAAGGCCTTTTATGATCTTGGTACTTTACCGCCGGCCCAAAAATATCCATGTGCATCATCTAACGTAGCAAAAAAATATTGGGGTAGTGACCAGCACCTATGGTTAGGAAAATAGGGGGCCAAGTTTTGACACAAACCTCACAAAACGAGACTACTGTCTCATTTCGGTTCCTACAACAGGCGTAATTTGGTTTACGGCTGCTACCCCCTGCCTGTGACACCCCACCCCCTTACCAATGCCATATATAACCCTGACCTGAAGATTGGTTACTGGAATTCGTAAACTGGCTGTATGCGGCTGTGAGAGGCTGTGTTGACGGTTACTGCTGAGCAGAGTGCGGGCTGTATGTATGCCTCTGCTGCTTAGTAGAATGCTGATGCACGATGCCTGCAGTTATTAGCTAGTATCCCAGAATACCGTTACAGTAGCACAAGAGGGCCTCTGCATGGGCCACAGGGGGTGTACGGGGTAAGTATATTTGGCCTCTGCCAGTGATAAGCTATGTGAGTTTGTAAACCACTATCGGTTCAGTTTCGGGTTAGATGACCGTTATGATGATCCTTAAAGGGTCAATGTGCTATAAGACTATATAGGAACCTGTCCCTTTAACGGTATTACTCCCCCAAAACTTCAGCCTCTGACCCGTAGAGGTATTCCAGCTTTAACTCAGTTATAGCATCCGACCCCCAGCCGGTGGCTAGATGAGAGGGTACTTCTGATTCAGTCCACGGGGTGTAGAGGCTAATGGTGGGGCTGCCAGAGTAATCCTTGGGGAGGAATAAATGCTGGTGGGTGGTAGGCAAAAAATTAGATACCGATCAACCTGACTGCAGCTTGTTTTGTGAAAAAAGAAATCGCTAATACTTCATATGTATAATTGTTGTTGAAACAGAATTCATTAAGAGCTTTATATTCATCCTTTTCCCAATTTTCGTTTACTAAAAACTCATCAAAAATTAGTATCGTGTGTTGATCAATAACTGGTTTAGAAAAGTTTAATGCACAAATCGTCGAAGAGTATAGATCAGCGTCAAAGTTGATTATAGAAGCCATTGGCCTTGGTTCAGAGAAGAACCCGGGTAGGGTATCCTCAAATTTACCAACAATGAAATCTCCACCTTCAATTTTAGGAATGCTGTCATAACTAGAATAAGTACCAGCTTTCAGGTCATGCCAGTCCTCTGGAATTCCGGAAAATGTATCAAAGCCATAACCCTTTTTAAAGGTATTTATTAAATATTGGAATGCCTCTCCTTTAAACACTCCAAATTCATAGAATGGCCTGGCCTTCTTGCTCAAGGCGATCATGCTATCGAATAGAGCCCATCTATGGAAATACAAAACTGGCAGCTTAGGTAACTCAAATGCCCAAATAAACGAACGCATGAGAGGATGTTCTTTAAACGGCTGCTTAATAGCATTGAAACCTGACTTATCACCTTCATAGAACTGGAGCGCACTTAATGTTAGCTTTGCACGTATATGGCTTGGATCTATCTTTAGACATTGTTCAACCCAGTTTTTGGATTCATTTATGTTTTCTGCTGTCCCGGACAAATTCCAAGCTGAATGTGCATAATCAGGCCGGAGTGCCAGTGCTTTTTTATAAGCCTCAATAGCCTCTTCCAGCTTACCTTGATCATCGAGAGCAATACCTAGGTTATTATAAGCCTCAGCATAATCAGGCTGGAGTGCCAGTGCTTTTTTATAAGCCTCAATAGCCTCTTCCAGCTTGCCTTGTTCTCTTAGAACAACGCCGAGGTTGTAGTGGGATTCAGCATGATCCGGTTGTAAAGAGAGTACTTTAGTAAAAGCCTCAATAGCCTCTTCCTGCTTACCTTGATCATCGAGAGCAATACCTAGGTTATTATAAGCTTCAGCATAATCAGGCTTGAGGGCCAGTGCTTTTTTGTAAGCCTCTATCGCCTCTTCGATCTTGCCTTGATCTTTGAAAACGCTACCCATGCTGAAGTATGCCTCGGCATAATAGGGCTTGAGGGCCAGTACTTTTTTGTAAGCATCAATAGCCTCTTCCGGCTTGCCTTGTTCGCTTAGAGCAACGCCCATGCTTATATAAGCTTCGGCGTAATCAGGATTAAGAGATAGTGCTTTCTTATATTTTTTTATAGCCGTGTCGAGGTCACCCTTAGTATATAAAATATTACCCACGTTAAAATATGCGGCAAAATAGTCTGGCTTGATCTGCAGCGCCATTTGATAACTTTCTATTGCTGCGTCATAATTTTTAAGGCCAGTATTAGCTGTCGCTTGAATATGGCGCAAGGCAACGGACTTGGGGAATATGCTAACCAATATCCTGATTCTTGATAACACTTCTTTAAATTGTTCAAGACTATTTAGTGTGCTCAACTCTTGAAGCTTTTCGTGCGATGGGTCAGAAGTTAGTTGTTCCTTGGATGTGATTCCTGCCTTTAACTTTTGGTATCCTAAAATAGCTCTCTTGTTTTTGGGAAACTTCGCCAGAACATCCTTATAGATTCGCTTCGCTTCCTCCAAAGAGCCCTCCTTTGTATTTTTCTTTGCCAGCTTTAAAGCTTGATCCAGCTTTAGATTGTCCAAAATGTTGGGTTGAACTTGCTCTGCCGCTTGACCACGAGCGACTGATTTAACTGGCACTCCGTTCGGGTTATTCAATCTTTTTTCAAACTGTTCAAAGCTATTAACTTGGACACCTTTGCTTTTAGCTAGATCGAACACAGCCTTGGCATCTGCTAATCTTTCCAGCTTAATTAAAGCATCAATATAGCTGAACCAAAAATGTGCTGTATTGGAATTTGCTTCTAAAGCTGTCCTAAAAAACAGCAGACCTTGTTCAACTTTACCAACGCTAACAGCCAATACACCCATATTATGGTTGGCATCAGGATGTTTAGGCTGTGCTTTTAGAATAGCTGTATAAAGGATATCCGCTTCCTGAAGCTGTCCTGCTTTATGAGCCTCAACGCCCTGCTTTAGAGCTTGATCGATAGTCATTTGTGCCAAAGCTTTACGAGCCTCATATGTTCTGATTTCAATTATTGAAGTATATTAAATATACTATGCTGGAAAGTGACCTAATGAACGAAGTCATCACAATCTTAACCTCTAGATCAGATAGGTGGATAGAGATCAGTTGGAGGTGTTGGAGCGAGGTATGGTGAGGGGTATCTATTTGGACAATTAGAACGATGGTGTCGCTTCAGCTTTAACGCAGTGAAAGCATCTGGTCCCTAGCCTGTTGTTAGATATGCATGTGCCTGTATCAGTGATTGAAGTGGCAGCAGTGTTGCTTAGTGGACTTGCGTTTGCTTTGATTTAAGTCGAAGCAAACAGCATCTAGACATTTATTATATTAAATAGGAATTTAATTTCTTCTTTTATCAGTTTTTGTTGGTTGCCAACAAACAGCCCATTTTGATCGATATACTCTGCATTTTCGATTGTACCTGCAACTTCATAATCAAAATACTGGAGTACCTCAGTATTCTTTAAAAAATTTCCAGTTACAATTGGCCTACATTCAATATTATTTTTCTGTAGTTTATGAATTAGTTGTTTTCTATTTATAGGAGAGTTTTCTTTAAGTACCAAAGAAAATCCAAACCAACTACTTTGCTCTGTCTCTTTTTGTATCTGTACATAAGGGTGGTTTCTAAATGTCTCAACAAAATATCTAGCATTTTCTTGGCGGGTTCTTATGAAATCTGGTAATTTCTTTAATTGTTCAATGCCAATTGCCCCACTCATTTCTAATGGGCGGACATTATAACCTGGCAACACGAATTTAAAAGATTCTTCAAACCAATCATCACTTTTGATACCTGTAACGTGATTCTTTTCAGGTAAATTTCGCGTCCATCCATGTGAACGAATAGCCAAAAGAATATGATAGATTTCTTCATCATCTGTAACAATACAGCCACCTTCCATAGTTGCTATATGATGACTAAAAAATGAACTATAAGTTCCCATCAATCCAAATGTTCCAGCCTGCTTCCCTTGATAAGTTGCCCCCATGGACTCACAGTTATCTTCTAACAAAGTTATATTTTTATCTGCAATTAAGTCTTTAATTTTGTCAAAATCATTTGGATTACCCAATAAATTTACACATAAAATTGCTTTCGTTTTTTCCGTGATAGCGAAAGCTAACTTATCTAAATCAATATTTAGTGTTTCTCTATCGATATCAACAAACTTAACTTTTAGGCCATATTGCTGCAATGGAAAATAAGTAGTTGACCAAGAAACGGCGGGGACAATGACTTCATCACCACGCTTCAGCCGATATTTCTTATTCTTCGTGAAGAAGAGTGATGCAATCATTAATAAATTAGCAGTAGATCCTGAATTCACCATTAATGCAAACCTGCTACCAAAAAAATCTGCGAATTGGGTTTCATATTCTGCAACTTGCTTACCCATCGTGAACATATTGGAAGCAATAACAGTCTTGATTGCAGAGATCTCTTTTTCATCCCAGGTGCTACTTGCAAGTGAATAAACTGACATATTACAGTTCATTCCTAAAAAAATAATCTGTTTTCTCTAATTCATTTAGAAATTTAGCGGCGTGCTTCCAACAAAAATGTAGAAACGTGCGGGAACGATTAATACCAATAAAGTTTTTAACGTTTGAGCCTTTAACCAACATTAAAATATTAACCCCTATCTTCATGTTATTTACAATAAACCCAACATCTGTAGTAATTTTAATTTTAATCGCATTGAACACAAACGCCGCGTGCATGATCATTTCTGGTTTGTGTTCAAGTAAGTGCTTCCGCATATTTGGTGCATAAGGAGACAATGCTCCTGAAAGCATCGGCTTCACTAATTGGCAAGTATTGGAGCCGATATTTTCTCGTAGGTTTTCGCTAACCATTTCACTCGGGCCCATTATTAATCTTTTCATTTAATAATCGCTCTGCCGATACAGGGACATCATCACCATATTTTTTTAATAAAGCATAACGTTTTGCTATCTTAAAATCTTCAGATACCATTTCAACGCACATCTCTTGTACGGTAATTACTGGCTTCCACCCCAGTATTTTTTCTGCTTTGGAAGGGTCTCCTAATAAAGTTTCAACTTCTGCTGGCCGGAAGTATCGTGAATCAATCTGAATAATAACATCACCCCTCCTTAAAGCTGGAGCTTTATCACCCACTAATGCCTCAACAATCCCCTTTTCATTCACACCTTCACCCTCAAAACGTAAAGTTATACCCAATTCCAGAGCTGACCAACATATGAATTGCCGTACGGAGTACTGTGCGCCAGTGGCTATCACAAAATCATCGGGTGTCTCTTGTTGTAACATCATCCACTGCGCTCGTACGTAATCTTTAGCATGACCCCAATCACGTAAAGCATCAATATTTCCCAAATATAGGCAGGTTTCTAAACCTTGCGAAATATTAGCCAAACCGCGTGTGATTTTACGTGTAACAAACGTTTCACCGCGGCGCGGGGATTCATGATTGAATAAAATACCATTACAAGCATACATACCATAGGCTTCACGATAATTGACAACGATCCAATAAGCATACATTTTTGCTACTGCATAAGGTGAGCGAGGGTGAAAAGGTGTTGTTTCCTTTTGTGGAGTTTCTTGAACTTCACCATACAATTCTGAAGTCGAGGCTTGATAGAATTTTATTTTATTTTCAAAGCCCAACAGCCGAATAGATTCTAATAACCGGAGAGTTCCCAACGCATCAACATCTGCGGTGTACTCAGGCGAATCAAAAGAGACAGCTACATGTGACTGAGCGCCCAAGTTATAAACTTCGTCTGGCTGCACCTCTTTTAATATTCTTGTTAGATTGGAGGAGTCAGTTAAGTCACCGTAGTGCAAAAAGAAATTCTTTTTTTCAACATGTGGGTCTTGAAAGATATGATCTATGCGTTGCGTATTGAAGGAAGATGCGCGACGTTTAATTCCGTGAACTTCATAGCCTTTTTCTAGCAAAAATTCAGCTAGATAAGAACCATCTTGACCTGTAACACCTGTGATAAGTGCTTTTTTATTCATCACTTTGCCTTTGTTTTCAAATTATAAAAAAATCAAATCCAGCCATTCCCCAGTTTACCTAATTCATACACGTCCATATTTATCGTTAAATCGCACTATATCGTCCTCCCCAAGATAGCTACCCGATTGTACCTCGATTAGTTCAAGAGGTATTTTCCCAGGGTTCTCTAGCGAATGGATTGTGCCAAGTGGAATGTAGGCAGACTGGTTTTCAGAAAGTAAAATTATCTCCTTACCAAGTGTCACAAGCGCACTCCCACGGACAACAGTCCAGTGCTCGGCGCGGTGGTGATGTTTTTGTACCGAAAGTTTCGCCCCTGGGTTCACGGTTATACGTTTGACCTGATAACGATCACCCCTATCGATACTCTCATATTTACCCCAGGGCCGGACTACCTCGCGATGATAATCAAGTTCTGGTCGTTCTTGCGCTTTCATTTCAGCAATGAGATCCTTTATTTTTTCAACGCTGTCCTTTGGAGCAACTAAGACCACATCCTTGGTCTCGACCACGATCATATCCTGAAGCCCAACAGCTGCCACCATTCGGCTACCTGCATTAATATAATTGCCCGTTCCATTGATGCTCAGCACATCGCCAACCTCACAGCTTCCACTTCCATTTTTCTCCGAAGCATCACAGAGGGTTAGCCATGAGCCAATATCGCTCCAGCCCGCGTCGAGCGGAACTACAACTGCAGCAGTAGTTTTTTCCATCACCGCATAGTCGATAGATACATCAGGACAGGAAAGGAACGCGGCCTCATTAAATCTAATGAAATGCAGGTCACACTCCCTACCAACATAGGCAGCACGGCAAGCCTCTAAAACATCAGGGCGAAATACTTCCAACTGCACTATATATCTGCTGGCGCGGAACAGGAAGATACCACTGTTCCAGAGATAACCTCCAGCGGTGATATAGCCCTCTGCAGTCACTAAGTCAGGCTTTTCAACGAATGCATCAATTTTATATGCGCTGCTACCAGAAATTGAGGGCCCAGTACGAATATAACCGTATCCGGTTTCAGGGTGGTCGGGCATAATTCCAAATGTCACAAGCTGATCCGACATAGCAAGAGATAGAGCAGCATCTACTGCAGCCGTAAACGCCTCAGGGTCTTTAATCTTGTGGTCTGCTGGCATAACCAACAATATCGGATCATCGCCTTTCGCAACGGCCTCTAGGGCTGCCAATGCTATTGCCGGAGCAGTATTGCGTCCCATTGGCTCCAGAAGAATTAGCGCCTTGTCCTGCCCAATTTTCCGTATTTGTTCAGCTGCCAGAAACCGTGTTTCCTCATTACAAATCACAAAGGGGGGGGCACAAGGCAGAGTCTCTAGGCGCGCGAATGTTGACTGCAACATGGTCATAGTATCATCAAGTATAAGATACTGCTTAGCGTGGTACTTGCGCGACAATGGCCATAGTCTCGTTCCAGATCCACCCGCAAGGATAACAGGCAAGATGCAGTTCGTGGCATCAGATATTGAGTTAGGCACGTAGAGATACTCCAGTTTTTTTTGAGGCGCACACATGGAGCGTGTTCGTTCTTTAAATGGTTATCACTAAATCAAGTGCCAATTGGCACAGGCTATGTTAGCAATCAAGCATATAAAAAATATCAACTTATTCATAGTTTATATTATTTCTCATCATAGCTTTTGTAACCAGTAAAAAACTAGTAGAAAATCGGCCACTATAAAAAAATATCTGGTAAATTCGATATATCATCTCTTATCTTAAGTAATTATATTTTTTATTTAATTGTAATGGCTCATGATTTGCTAGGAATAGCAATTACGAAATTATGGTTTTGAGCAACCTCTTTTGACTACAGCCAAGTTAAATTTCAATTCATGATCTATCCCTAGTCTAACGGGATAACAGAACCAAAAGCCAGTAGGCGATGAACTGGTGAAGTTTGAGACCGTGCCCTCCTATATCGTCCACTTCATTTTTGATAATGACTTTGGCATCGTAGATACTTATCGCAGAAACTTTCCAGTAAAAAAGTTATCCCAACTATTAGGTCTACATAGCATCTATTTCTTTGTGATCTAATGCGCTTAAATCCGCTTCGTATTTCATACTATCTGCTCAATCGCAGGTAAGCTCGAGCCCTATAATAATCCCTGAAAGGCATAGTAATATTCCTGGCTCATTTCGTCTAATTCTTATTGCTGTTTTGATGAAAAATTGCATCTCAGTGAAGGTCTTTTCAAGTCCTCGACTTAGGTTGAATTGAGGAATCCAATCAATAATTGACCTAATTAACGATATATCCTGGCAAAACTCCATATGCCCGGCTATGGGAGCTGAAATCTAAATCTCCTCCTATTTTGAAAAAGTCATTAGAGAGACCAGACGGCGGTCTATTCCTTCCTACAGCTATTAAAGATGAATCAAATTTTAAGGAAGGCTGGTCCTAAAAAGCATGTGGGACCAATAAGAATAGTTCTATTTTTCATTTTAATGCATCTCAGAAACAGCAATATCGTAAATTTTTTTAACTCCACTGGCCAAATCTAGAAAGTCCATATCCGGCATTACTCCTTCTAGAACTCCTGTATCCACATCTTTTCTGTACTGACCATTAGGTTTACTTGAATCATATTTAATAGTCATATACTCTGCATCACACGCCCTTAAGGCTATTATTGCAATATCATTAACACTTAGGTTAGTACTAGGAGCCACGTTAAAAGAACTGTTATGCTCTTCATATAAATAACGATTTATTACTATCGCGAGATCTCCAGCGTACATAAATTGGCGCAGAGGTCGGCCATCCCCAAACAAGGTAATATGATCCTCATTATTTTGTTTGGCGAGAATAATTTTATTAATTAGATCGTTGACATAGTGTGATCTGCCTTTGTGTGTCTCCGAAACTATACCATATAAATTACATGGGATTAGGTAGTTATAGTTAACATTAAAAGATTCTTTATAGGCTGTTAGCTGTACTGCATGGCTTCTCTTGGCATAAGCGTAGGACATAAGGTCTGCGTAAGGAGCTCCATCATGAAGGCTTTTTTCCTTAATTGGAAAAGAAGTTATATTGTCTGGATATATACAGGTACTAAGCATTCCCAAAAAATTCTTAACACCACTTTCATATGAATACTTGGTAATAATGGTATTCATTAGGATATTTTGGTCAAAGTATAGTGTTCTATTATCGATATTATCATGCAGACTACCCACGTGAGCCGCCAGATGTACAACGTAGTCGAATGCCCCACACTCCATATATTCCTTGACTACAATTGGGTTTATTAAATCTAATTCTGTCGACGATGGACAGTATGCATTTGGAATAAGCTTCAGTAGCTCGCGACCAACCATCCCCGATCCACCAGTTATTAGAACCTTCATTTGATAGAATCCCTATTAGATATTATTTTGTAAACCGGAACTAAAAAAATATCACGGTCAATTATTCTCAACTTACTTTAACAGTCTACTATGTAACTTTACAGTACCTTGTCACATCAATAGCATCATTTCCCTGAAACCTCAGGCGCTGGGCCCGTATAGATACTCCAGCTTTAACTCAGTGAAAACACTTTCACCCCAGCCTGAGGTTAGATGGGAGAGTACTTCAGCTTCAGTCCATGGGGTGTAGGTACTGGTGGTGGGGGAGCCAGAATAATCCTTGGGGAGGTAGAGGTGCTGGTGGGTGGTGCGGTTAACGGTGGCTTTGGATGTAGCAGACGATGATTTAAAAGACGTCTTGCCTTATTTTAAGGCTGCCCTGATGCTGATTTGAGCAATTTTCCAATAGAAAAAGGTTTAAATAAACCTCAGCGGAGCTGTCGTTCGATTTCAGTGATAGCTTTAGCTCCCAAGTGGAGGCCGTCAATATGGAAGAAACCGTTAGAAAATCCTGCATCACCAACGGTAAATTGAAATACATCAATCAAATGGAAACCATAATGTTTTGTGTATTGCTTTAGCACATTATTAAATAAATGCACTGTATTCAGCACTTTTTGATTCAAGTCAGCGCTATACTCTTTATTGTAAACTGGGGCAGGTACATTAAAAAAAAATAGCCTATGGTTTTGACTTTCGTTCTGCCCCCAAAACCATCGTAAATACCCAGATACTGTTTCATTAATAACTTTGGTAACTGGTATATTCAATTTTGTAGCAGCTGTTATGAAGCCTTCATTTGGGCGACAGTCAATTTCACCAAAAGAAATAAAAACGTTTGATTCTGTGGGAATATACGCAAAATTAAGCTGAGTAATTGATTTATAAGCGTCTTCAACAGATCTTGAAAAATGGAATGCTTTAGCGCCAAATGTGATCAAAGGGGTTATTTTGTATTTTTCATTATCTATTTTTATGTTGTGGTGAGCGTAACTTAAGCAGTGACTTTCGCCCAAATGATAAACTTTCTTTTCCGTATGAAAGCTGTCAGTTTCATGTGAATGTCTTTTTAATAATTCGCCAATAAAATTACTATATCCACCACAAAATACACTGTTTGTAATTGATAAATTGTCCAGCTGTGCTTTTTTGCAGGCCCGAAAATTGCTTAAATGTAATTGAGTTTTCTCAAAATCCATCTCAATAAATACTTTTATTGCGTTTAGTATTTGATATCTTGGTCTCGAACAAATGTGAGGGGGTTGTTGTCCAATAAGATAGCGTAGGTTCTTTTGAACCTCATGTGAGCTAGATAATAACTGCACAGCCAAACCATAAAAATTTTCTAACGCTTCGGCAAAGTCAGGTTGAATGGATAGCGCCTTGTTGAAAGAGGCTATTGCCTCTTTAGGCTTACCTTGGTCCTCAAGCGAAACTCCTATAAAGTTATAGGCTTCAGCATAGTCAGGCTTAATGGCTATCGCTTTCTTATAAACCTCTATCGCCTCAGCTAGCTCACCTTGTTCTTTTATAGCAGTACCCATGTTG
>MDSY01085915.1_pt1 | contig 19395 bp, 16 predicted proteins | sample 811131 | NCBI WGS metagenome assembly MDSY01 (sample SAMN05326643, study PRJNA326480) | marine metagenome | isolation source: seawater | place: Atlantic Ocean: South West | collected 2010
TCCCTGGTTGTTTCTTCACGTCGTCGAACCTTGAGTCACCGCCGTCGCGGAAAACGCGGCGGACGAGGAACGCGCCGAGTCGGAATGTCCAAGTGCACACCATCGCGGTGATGAGTTGCTGTCGTGGTTGTTGAGGGGATGACATGAAGGTTGTCACCGCTGTGCTCGCGAAGGCTAAACTGCCAAACAGGTCGTAGAACTTCTCCGTCTGCAGCGTCGCGGCGCCCGCCCAACCTATTAATTGGATGGCCATGTCCAGCACAAACGCGCCGCCCAATGACTGCGCCATCAATGGGGCGTTTGGAATCAGGACGGACGTCATTGATGGAGTTGATATAGGTGTTGAGTTACACGCGGTCTTTTGGTTGTGTCTTCGAAACGAACTCAAAGAAGGCTTATGGGTATTGAACACAGGGCTCGGTGCTCTTCCTCCGAGACACGACGACGTCGATGAATGAGATCCGGTGTTTGGTGTGGGGCGTTTTTGGGTCGAGTGGCGGGACCGTTTGTCGCGTCCAGTTGCGTTTTTGTGGTTGATGTCACCGAAGCCGGGTACGCCGGGTCCGAACAAGTAGAAAAGCGCGCGCATGGGGTGCGGGGCGCAAACAAGTGTGACGAGGCCACGAGGCCATTGTTGCCTTTGCCTTAAAACCTTTGCCAAATTTTCCCGGCAAAACCAACGACGATTCACGGCCAGGAAAAAACGTTGCCAACCTGGACAGCTCTGACGAGAGGTCCGTTGACGAGCAACGCACACATACATACACGCACGTCGAGGCGAACCCAAACGCAGTTCTCGACTCCGCCCGCGCCTGGTGTGCGGCTTGTCGAGACCCGGCCCCAAGTTCCCGGCTGGGCCAGTAAGGCTCCGCTTCCGGTAACACGACAAAGGAACGTTAAAGATCGACCTTTCCGAAAAGATCTCCGAGATGACTCTCTCGGCGTCTTGTTCCACACCCACGCTCCGGCCTTTGGCGGCGATGAGCAAGCCTTGCTCGGGGTCGAGCGATCGAGGGATTGGCCATGCCACTGCCCTGGGACGACGCAATGTACTGGTTGGAAGCCGTGTTGCAACCTCACGACGCACGCTTCACCTCGTCTCCGGCTTGCCCCCCTTCCAGAGCGAGGCGGAGCAAGATGTGGATGAGATGGCCGCGCTTCTGAGCGTGACCAGGGAGTACCCCGTCGCCACGGCGCAACCGCCGTCTACTGCCACCGCGGATGTGTACAGAACAAGTTCTACAGCAGGCAGTACTACAGCGACTACGGAAGGAACCGCCCCGGTTGCGGCGGAAGGCATGGGAGGCGGTAGCTCCACGACGGCGAAAGTAACCATGTCCCGGAGCGCCAACGCGGTTGATTTGTTCGAGCGCGCGGCGGCACCGATGGGCAAGTTCGAACGCGCTGAAGCGGCGCTTGCAGCTGCCAGAGCAATCCAGTCCCCAGGGATCATCAAGGTCGCCCCCGGGTCCACTGTGCGACGAGAGCAACCGAAAGGCGATGAGAGTGTAAGGGACGCGAATGTCTCGTTAGAAACCGCAGCGGCTCCGCAGAATTTCGCCAAGCCAATCGCGGTGCGCAGGGCGGAGGAGGAGCTCCGAAAAGCGAACGACCCTACCGCTCGATTGAAAGCAGTCGCAAAGGCTAATTCAGAGGAAAATTTGGCGCGAGAAAGAATGGTGAAACTGGAGCGCGAACGCAACGCGAAGAAGTACCAAAACGCGTCGTCGTTTTACGGCGGCGGCGGATTGGACAATGCGAGTTCGATGTTTGCCAGCAAAGGCGGGTCGTTTTCTGACGCGCTTAACGGTGAGGATGGCGATTCAAAAAAGGCTTCTAATTTCTGGGACTGGAGTCCTCCGGAGCAAGAAGGCGGGTCCCTTGGGAGTCCATACTACGCCCCCCCGGAACCAAGACGTCAGAAAGCGCCGGAGTACACCAGGCGAGTGGAGGCGGCGGTGACGACGATGGAACGCGCGCCGGAACAGACTTTGGACTTGGCGTACCAGAGCGAAGGGAATGTGGTGGAGGTGGCTGTTGAGACTTCTGAAGTATCAACTGCGTCTCCTATAGTCGCTAACCTTACGTTCCAAAGCGAAGTCGCGGGGTCAATGGAAGTGGAACAATTAACCGAAGCCGCTGCGCCGAAGCAACCCGCGAAGGTTGAGCGGGCGCCCGCGGTGGAGGCGTCGCTGGAGGACGCGCTTACGTCCGCTGTGCGCGAGCTCGGCGCGGAGGACGGCGCGAAGGAGGGAACGCTAGGCAATGGCGCGAGGTGGTGGAGGGAAGAGGGCAAGGAGGCGCTTGAGGACGGGAAGGTTATGTCCTGGACCGTTATCCGAGGAACGAGCGCGGACGGCGCCGTGGAGTGGGAGGAGAAGTTTTGGGAAACCAGCGACGCATACACGTACCGTGAGTTAGGCGCGGTGAAGAGCGGGCGCGATTCCCTAGGCCAAGCCTGGCAAGAGAGCTGGAAGGAGATCTACCAGCACGACGTGAACGGCACGCCGTTCATTCACCGTGAAGCGTCGAAGTGGAGCCACACACCCAAAGGGCAGTGCTGGAGTGAAGGGTGGACGGAGGACTACCGGGCAGACGGGTCGGTTGACCGTTATTGCGAAAAGACGGGGTCGTTGGAAGACGGTAGCGCGCCGGATGACGGCCACGCGAACCGGTGGACGGAGAAGTGGGGCGAGAAGTGGGACGGCCGCGGGAGCTGCATTAAGTGGACCGACACGTGGGCCAGTAGGGATCACGCGGAAGGTGGCGCGCCTGGCGCCCCAGGGCGGAGCTGGGGGGAGAAGTGGGAAGAAAAGTGGGGCGTCGCATACAACGAAGACGGCCGGGCGGGTGCGAGGCAGGGGGTTACATGGGACGAAATAGCAGGCGGACACAGCGAAAAGACCTGGGGAGAGGAGCACTACCCTGACGGGCGGATGCACAAGTACGGGAACTCGAGTGACGGCTCGCAGTACTGGGACGAGTGGCAAGACGGCGACGGTGGGTGGTGGGAAGTCATGCCGTCCTTTGGGTGGCACGAAGCCATAGGGCACTCTCCGTATTTAATGGAAGTGCCGCTTCAGCCGCGGAAAGGGGGGGGGGCTGGCGCGGCAAAGGGTAAGGGCAACGTGTCGATCATCACGCCGCACAGGGGGAGCAGGAGGAGAGTAGAGTAGAGTGGGGTGAGTAATTACTGGAAATTTTGCAACAAACAATTGTTTTACAAGCCCCGCGGCGTCTATCTATGCATTTATGACATCGTACATCTCACCGTTAATGCGGCCAGTGTCTTGTTCCCTGTAACGTCGTGCCCGCTGGTTTCTCGTCTTGTTTTGCTTTCCACGAGTCGAACAGCGAGGCTTCTCGTCTGTCTCCACTCCACTCGAACTCGTACTTGCCAATCACAACGCGGTCTCCCTCGCCGGCGCCGGCTTCGTTCAGCGCCTTTTCGACACCAGACATGGTAAGCACTCTAGCAAACCTTTTGAAGCTCTCGAAGTAGTCCCAGTTGGTCATCTGCACGAACCGCTCGATCGCAGCGCCCTCCACTACGAACGCGTAGGGTGTGTCCAGGATGGAAAAGTCGTCGAGTGATTTGCCATCCGCGGGTCGGGCGATGCGTTTCGCCGCCGCCGCCTCCGCTCTGTAATCAGGCGCCGGCAACGCTTCCCACTCCTTCTTCACCGCTAACACCAGCGCCTCCACACCCTGACCCTCGAACGCGGAAATAACATGCGCGTCGATGTTCCGTTCGGATTTGAATTTTCGTTGGAGTTCCAACGCTCGGGTAGACGCTTCCTCGGACACGTCAACTTTGTTCAGCGCGATGAGCTCGGGTTTGTCGCCAACCTCGGGGTCGAATAGGAAAATCTCGTTGCGAATAGCGTCGTACTCTTCCAACACGTCTTTACTTGTGCAATCAAGTACGTGCACCAACACCCGCGTGCGTTTAACGTGCCGTAAAAACTCAAACCCCAACCCAACTCCTTCCGAAGCCCCCTCCAACAAACCGGGGATATCCGCGAACACCATCCGTTCGAAATCCCGCTCCACCACCCCGAGGTTGGGCACAATCGTGGTGAACGGGTAATCCGCGATCTTTGGTTTCGCGTTTGACACGTTGGCTAGTAGGGTTGATTTGCCAGCGTTAGGCACACCGATTATACCAACGTCCGCAACCAGCTTGAGCTCCATCTCGACCCAGTACTCAATGCCTTCCTCGCCGTTTTCCGCAATCTGAGGCGCTTTGTTTTTAGCGGTTTTGAAAGAAGCGTTACCTCTTCCTCCTCGGCCGCCCGGGATGACCATCTCCCGGTGGCCGTGCTGGAACATCTCGGCCAAAATAGCGCCGTTTCTCGAGTCTCTTATCACGGTCCCAGGAGGCACCAACACCGTTCTGTCAATGCCGTTGCTGCCTTGCATGCGCTTGCCTCCCCCGTTGCCACCAGGCTCGGCCCGGTGGTGCACCTTCTTCCTGAACCCCACCAATGAGTTGATAGACGAGTCGGCTTGGAAGAAAACCGCTCCGCCGTTCCCACCGTTCCCGCCATAAGGCCCGCCTTGCGCGACAAAAGCCTCACGCCGAAACGCAACCATCCCGCGTCCGCCGTCCCCGGCTTTGACGAAAATCTTCGCCGTGTCGAAACACCGCATCTCGAACGGAATGCCGCGGTCTTTGATAGTAGTGCCTTCCTCGTCCTCCCAGCCCTCCAGCTCCTCACCTATGTCGAACTCAACCGCGCCGGCGGCTTGGCCTTCCCTGTATCGCTTTTCCAACGGGCTAATCTCCTCTTCAGTCTCGAAAAAATCCTCGTCCTCCCCCTCGTCGTCCCACTCGTCATCATTCGCCTGCTCCCCCTTGCCGAACGCTACGAAGTTCTTGCCGCTGCCTAGTTCGAAGAACGACTCTTCCTCGTCCAGCACTTCTCTTTTCGCCGCATTCCTAGCGGTTTCCGTTTGCGCGGTCGTAGTGCGGAAATCAGCCAGCGCGTCCACCCACGACCCGCTCGAGGCGGACGCGGAATCGTCCTTTTCGCCGTATCGGCGGCCGCCGCCGCTTGACACGTCGCCAACGTCACCGCTCGGCTTGGTGATTTGCATGGGGACGTCTTGCGCCAGGATTTCCGCTAGCGTTTGCTTAGGTTGGTCCTCGACGAAAGGGCCGGCGTTGGGGTGCGCGGGGGGGGTGGCGATCGTGACCGCCGCGCCGCCCTCGGCGTTTTTCGGCTTGCGCCCCTTTTTCCTCGCAATTGGGCTCGCGGTCTTCTTGCTTCTGCTTCGTCCGGCGTGTACGACGAGCGCGACGCCGCGAGAAGTACCGGAACGACCTCCCACAGAACCAGCACGCAAACCCTCCGGCGAAGCATGCGCGGCGCGCCAGCTCATCGCGCGGCACGACGCAGACATGATGCGTGTTTGCGAAGTGACTCCGGATAACCCACGATTGCAAAAAAGCGCTTTTCGCCGACACGAAAACAAACTTCGAGATGCGACCACGTCGACCGGTCAAGCGACCCTTTGAAATTGCCTTTGAAACTGGCAGTTATTTTGCATGACGTGGCACTTGAAAGGTATTTTTTCATCGCGAAAAAACTTGGCAACGAGTGGCAGTCTCGCCAGCTCACCATGAGGTGAGTGAACGAGAGCGTTTCATTCTCCAAAAAGAGGCTCCACTGTCCCCGAGAAAGGAGTGTCAATTTGCCGGTGCCGGGTCGTTCGTTCCGTACTCCAACCACAACGAGACGAACCGAACACACGTACGTGCGTATCGGCCGGTCGTCGTCCCCACCCCTCCGCCTCCGTCGCGCCTCCACACGCGACGCGCGAAGGGGATCAGACAAGCGTTCGGCGGAGGTTCGCGTTGCGGGAAAACAAACGCGTCCGCCGCGTGATTTTTCGCGCGACCGCTCGAAGCGCCGTAGACGCGAGGTTGCGGATCTGCCGAGCGTCGAAAGGCGAAGCGCGCGGTGAGGGACATGCAGGTACGTAGTGGTGTTTAGTATCTGAATGTGTTTGTCGCGATGGCCACGCCATACGACGTGTGTACGACGCGAACGTGCAATCAAGCACGGCCGATATTCTTAAACGACGCTTCGAGGTGCTTCAGGAATCTCGCTGACCGCGCGCCCCATCTCTCCTCCCCAGGCGCCTCCGCAAACCCAGGCTGGGTTCTACGGGCAGCAGCAGCAGCAGCAGCAGCAGCAGCAACAACAACAACAGCAACAACAGCAACAGCAGATGGCGCACAACCCGTATGCCATGTGGCCTCAGGTACGTACCGACAGTTGTTTTGGCCAAGTGCCCCACGCTGTCCCACACAGATCTCGCCTCTTTCGCCACTGCGCCAACTGCAGACCCGCTGACCTCCCGCCTTGCTCTCCTTTGCAGACCATGATGAACCCTTACGGAACTACCGGGCAGGTCATGTACCCCGGATACATGGTACGCACGCTCTATAGGATTCGAACCCACACAGCCTCCCCAACCTTCACTACGCTTCTCCATCTCGGGATCGGGATGGACCGACTGGTTGTGCAAAATTTATATATGCTGCTTTCTCGCGCGCCACTAACCATTTCTCTGCTCTTTTCTTTCCTAGGGTAACTACGCGGCCGCTGCTAATGGCGCCGAGGGCAAGTCCGAGGGCGGCACTGCGGATGCGAGCGGCTTCAGCGGGGACGCGGCGGCGTTGTGGCAGCAGCAGCACGCGGTGGCGGCCGCTGCGGCAGCGGCGAACGGCGCCGGCACCGCAAACGGCGCAAACGCAAACACCAACGCCTCAGCTCAAAACAACAACGGCGAGGTGTGGATGGACGAACGCGAGTTGAAGCGTCAACGGCGGAAACAGTCGAACAGGGAGTCCGCGCGTCGGTCACGACTCAGGAAGCAAGCCGAGTGTGAAGAACTGGGCGGAAGGGTCGACGCGCTGTCCACCGAAAACGTAACCCTTCGCGCCGAGTTGAACCGCTTAAAGGACGCGTGCGCGGCGCTAAACACGGACAACACAATGCTCAGCGTTAAGCTCAGGAAACTCAACTGCGAGGAGGGCGTGACGAAAGCGGAAGTGAAGACCACTGTGGATGCGGTGGATGGAGGCGAGAAGACGAAAGAAATCGCGGAGGGGAAGGACGCAGTGGAGGGTGCCGCGGCGTAAGAATGCGCGCGTTCGATTCAATCCTTGGAAAAGGATACACACATTAGAAGGTTAAAGGGTTAAACAACTCATAGGATCAACCCTAAAACCTTCTAATGACCTATTTTTTGGATGTTCACGAAAGACGGAGGGTGTTTGCCTAGCCACAAAAAAAACCACTAGCCTCGGGAAAAAATACGGAACAAACGCCGCGCTTCCGGGTCGACAAATTCAGTCGGTCCTGACGCAGCGCGGCGCTTGTTCTGTTCGCTCCGAGAAATAAGACAACCTACAAAGCGCTGAAGAAATCGTCGTGCGGCAGTGGCCGGGAGCCCGGAGACTGACGCACGACACGCGCCCGGCGCATGTATAAACTAGCAGCATGAGACATTTTAATCTGATAGCACGACGCTCGTATAAAATTTATTCCCAAAAATATCTTCTTTGCTCACAACAATCTCTTCCACACTCTCCACTCGCTGTTTTTCAATTGTTTCAACAGCCACCGGATGGCTGCTTATGTTCCCCCCTTCACCAAACCCATTACATCCCCTGCTGCCCCTCTTCCGGGTGCAGTTTGATCAGGTCGTCGATGCGCAGGATCGTGATCGCGGCTTCGGTGGCGAACTGGATGGACTTGACCTTCGACAACGCCGGCTCCAAAACGCCCATGTTCAGGTTGTCCTTCAGCTCGCCCTTGACCAAGTCTAAACCGTACCCGGAGAGGTGCTTCTTGTCAGGCTTGGTCTGCGCGGCGTGGTGGTACGCGCGTAATTTCGCAACCAACTCCGTGGAGTCCTTCGCCGCGTTGACGGAGAGAACCTTTGGAATCACGAGGAGTGCCTCGGCGAACTCGGCGATTGCAAGCTGTTCCCGCGACCCTAAGGTAGTAGCCAGGGTCTCGAGGTACACGGAAAGCGCCGCTTCCACGGCTCCACCGCCCGCGACAACTTTCTCCGACTCAAGCGCCCGCTTCACGATACACAAAGCATCGTGTAGCGACCGGTCCACTTCATCCAGCATGTAGTCGTTGGCGCCTCTGATGAGTAGGGTACAAGCTTGCGTGTTTGCGCACTCCTTCAAGATGATCATGTCGTCGTCCGACACCCTGTCCTCGCACACTTCGCCGCACGTCCCCAACGACGCGGGGTCGAACGTCTCCTGGCCTTCCATGTCCGCTAGCGTTAATAAGATCTGCGCCCCTGTTGCTTTCGCCACTCGTCGCAAGTCATCCTTCGGCACCCGGCGGCATGCGATGGCGCCGGCTTCCACGAAGTACTTGAGTGCCATGTCGTCGATGCCTTTCGAACACAGAATCACGTTCGCCCCCGCGTCGATCATCATCTTCACCCTTCGCGCGGTGATGTTCAGCTCTTCCTGTCGGATGCGTTCTAATTCGCGTGGATCTGTAACAAGCACCTGCACGCCCATCTGCATCTTGGTCTTCTGGAGGTTAAAGTCGATGCATGCGACTTTGGCGTTCTTCACAGACTTCACCATGCCCTGCGCGGCTCTTCCTAAATTCAAAGCGTAGCCGTTGATGACTCGCGATTCCTTCACAGACTTGCCATGCGCTTTCAACACATTGATCGATTTAATGGGATACCTGGGGTCCCCATAATCATTGTACGTCTTCACCGCCATCACCGCGTCGACGACCATCTTGCCGAAGAAATCCGCATCCGCGCCGACAATTTTTGAGCTCATGGACGTCTTGGCGCAGTTGAGAATAGTTTCAGAGCCCAAGGTTGAGATATCAGTGGCTAACGTAGACTCTAAGAACTTCACGCTTTCGCGCATAGCCAACCTATAGCCTCCAATTATACTGGTGGGGTGGATTTTGTTTCGCACCAAGTCGTTCGCTCTTTTCAACAATTCGCCGGCGAGAATCACGACGCTTGTCGTGCCGTCGCCGACTTCGCGATCCTGGAGGTCGGCGAGCTCGACCAGAATCTATGAGCAAACAGTCAGGAGTGGGGTGGGAGAGGTCAGCAGGTGTGAGTAGGTAGGTGCTGGAAAGAGTAGATCCTTCCGTGTGCTTGATGCGCTTCAGCGTGTGGAGAGATAGAGTATGTCTCTGACGGTGTTTTTTTTTAATTCTGAAGGCAAAGGAAAAGAAAGAGACTCTCTTTCGAAATAGGGACGTTTCTCGATCGCGATCTGCGTACCTTCGCGGCCGGGTGCTCCACCTCTAAAAGCTTGAGAATCGTCGCGCCGTCGTTGGTGATCGTGACGTCCCCGATGTCGTCCACGAGCATTTTGTCCAAGCCCACCGGACCGAGCGAGGTCTTGACGATGTTCGCAACCGCTTGCACCGCCATGACTGTTGAGGGTAAGAGAAAGAAAGGGAGAAAGGGCGGGGCGAGAAAGATCAGCGACTGTTGTTGGGTTGACGCGTTGGGAGGGGACGGTTTTGGGGTTGAGACACGCCCTCGACAAAGAAACAATTTTGAGAGACACGTTAAGCTCCGGAAAATCGCAGCCGTGAAGTAGTTCTTCTTCGATCGTCCTTCCCAGTCGTCACGATCGACCTCCCCAGATCGTCGCGCTTTACTTCAAGATGTCAGATGAGTTGCTCGCATCCGCCGTGAACGCACCGTTGGACGAGCGGACATCCTGTCCGCTTTGTCTCTCGCCCGCCATCAAGTCTTGCGACGCCATGTTCATCGTGCCTCCGTGACCGTTGTCGGACCGTCTACTGGTCGTCACAGTCGTTCGGGGAAGACTGATCTGGAGAGCGACGGAAGGTTGACCATGCCGCCAAAACAACAGAACGATTTCGAACTTGAAAATTGCCAACTTTGAACTTCCCAAGCGAGCCAATGGCGGCGGTCGCGAAACGAAACAGGTTTTTCCGAGAACGCGGTCGACGACAGCGCCGGGGCACAAGCGCACGCCCGTTCCGGTCGAGAAGCCCGTTGCCTTGACGCGCGGCATACTCCGCGATCGATTGGGTGCCGACTCGGTTTTGAAAAGTGTAGCTCTGGATCTAGGTGGGACGCGTGCGAGCATCGATGGGCGCAAACCAGTCCTCCAATCCGCCCGCTGGCGATGTCGGGTCCGCGACGCAGACGAGTGCGCCTGGTTCCACTGCCGTGCACGATGCACCGACACACACGGCTCAAAGCACAGACAACGGGATCAATAGCAGTGTCCGGGACATGAAAGACTCCTTGCCTGATCCCCCCGAGTCCGTTACTTCATCAGTGGCGGGTCGGGTTTTGTTTGGCTCGCAAACAGGTACCGCGCGGAGGTTGGCGCACAAACTGGCAAACTCATTAAAAGTGCGCCACGACGTACACCTAGAGGCGACGGACATGGCGACTTTCGACCCCGAGGACCTTGTGAAAGAGGCTATCGTGCTGGTGATTCTGAGCACGTACGAAGACAACGGCGCTCCCGTCCCCCCCGACTCAGCGAAGTGGTTCTGTCAATGGACAAAGGAATCGTCAATGGACGAGCGGTTTGGCGCGTTGTTCCTAAAAGACACAAAGTTCGCCGTGTTCGGTTGCGGGAACCGGGAATATGGGGCCGATAGGTTTAATGCGGCCGCAAGAGCCCTAGACCAGGACATGGCACGTCTAGGAGGCGAGCGCGTGTGCCGAAGAGCGGACGGCGACGAATCATCAGGGCGCATGGAAGAGACGTTCCACGAATGGGCCGATCGCGTCGCGGAACGGCTGGGCGGCGGCGTTGCGAAGAAAGAAAAAGGCAAGGTCGGACTTGGGAAGGTCACTAAAAGTACACCCACAGAAGCTGCTGAAACCATCGCATACGACACCGAGGAGGAAGAGGGGTCTGGAGGCGAGCTGCGCGACGGGGAAGACGCGGGCGGGAGCGAGGATGACCTGGACATGGAGGACATCGGCGGCGGCGACGGTGGCAAAACCGAGAGACGAGAAATGGTAACGCCTCAGCTGCGAAAAGCGCTAACGAAACAGGGCTACAAGATTTTAGGATCGCATAGTGGTGTAAAACTCTGCCGGTGGACGAAAGCACAATTACGAGGAAGGGGGGGGTGTTACAAGCACTCGTTCTACGGCATCGAGTCCCACAGGTGTATGGAAACCACCCCAAGCCTGGCGTGCGCGAACAAATGCGTGTTTTGTTGGCGGCACCACACCAACCCCGTGGGCCGGACCTGGCGGTGGCAGATGGACGACGCTCAGACGCTCGTGACCGGCGCAATAGCCGAACACAAAGGCATGATCAAACAGATGAAGGGCGTCCCAGGGGTGTTACCGCAACGATTAGCCGAAGGGATGGACCCGAAACACTGCGCGTTGTCCCTGGTCGGCGAACCCATCATGTACCCCGAAATCGACAAGTTCGTGTCCTTGTTGCACGCCAAGAAAATCTCAACGTTTCTGGTAACGAACGCGCAGTTTCCGGATGCGATTACCAACTTACCCGCAATAACACAGCTGTATGTGTCTGTAGATGCGGCGACACCGGAGACGTTAAAAGCCATAGACAGGCCGCTGTTCGGAGACTACTGGGTACGTGAGGTTTCTATTTTTTTTTGGTTCCTTTGGTTTGGTCACTATTCTTCCTCCCTGATAAGCTTATATGGCGCCTCTTTGTCAAACAGCGACTGCTCCTTCGATGGGCTCTTGACTGCCGCGAGGTGCCGACATCAATGTCTTTTTGTGTCGCGCGCGGGGTGTTCACTTCACCGCGCGGGGCATCAGGTGACCACATATTTGAGGGTATTTTCTTCTCACAAACGCATGATGATTGTTTTCTCTCGATATTTTACCTCCCGCTGACCCTCTTCACTCCACTCACATCACTCCTAAAACAGGACCGTTTCGTGGGCTCTTTGACCTCGTTGCGGGATAAAAACCAAAGGACGGTGTACCGCCTGACGTTAGTCGCGGGGTGGAACGCGGAGGACGCAATGGAGTACGCCAAGCTCATCGATCTCGGCAAACCGGATTTGATTGAAATCAAGGGAATGACGTACTGCGGCGATAGTTCGGGCGCTTCCAACTTAACCATGAAGAACGTGCCGTACCACGAGGATGTTAAAAAGTTCGGCGAGAGCCTGTGCAACGCCAGGGTGAAGCTTTTGAAAGGGAGAGAAGCAGAAGGTGATAATGATTCAATTGCGCCTTCAAGAGATGATGCTTCAGGTGCTTCAATTGACACTCAAGAGTTAACAGGTGGCACTCCTAAGGATGCCGAGTACGGCCTTGCGTGCGAGCACGCGCATTCATGTTGCATTTTGTTGGCCAGAAAGGACCCGTACTTAAAAGACGGCAAGTGGCACACTTGGATCGACTACGACAAGTTTCAGGATTTAGTAGCGTCAGGTAAGCCGTTCACGAGCGACGAGTACATGCTTCCCACGCCCGCCTGGTCCGTGTGGGGCGCGCCTGAAGGCGGGTTTGATCCGGGGGAAAGGCGCGTGAGGAAGGTCCGGAACCACCCGGGGAAAGAAGCCAAGGAACAAGACGCGAAGAGTTGAAATACAATCATGTCTTCAATAATACTACTTTCTTCGGATCAATCGTGCTACTTTCATCTCAACTATTGTAATTACTCCTCAGGTTCTTCGCCTCGAATCACTTTTTGGTATTTCAGTCTGTTCGTCGTCAAGTTCGCCATCATCACCTCCACCGCGGCTGGCGCGATTGCCGCGAGACCTGCTAACGTGGGTTCCACGACGTACTCCAGAAACGCGGCTTGGTTCGCCGCTGTGTTTTTGTCCACGTCTCCTTCCGCATCCCGGTCGTTCAGCACCGATACGGGCACACCAAGCAGCCGTTCGTGGTCGCCTTGCTTGTAGAACTCCTCCGTCACGCGTCGGCCCCACTCCCGCGCGGTCTGCCAAGGCCGCGCCGGATTACTAATATCCGCGCAGTGAAGCACATAACATAGCGCGAGGGTCGGGTCGGGCCAGTGTTTAACGATGGAACCGTCGTCGGATGACTCAGTTTCCTTTTGCGTTTCGGTTGTCAGTTCCCCTCTTTCGTCAATCCCCCTGCCGCATCTCTCGTTGCTTGCACAACTTTCAATCGCGTTTGTGGCGACGTCAACAAACTCCTCCACGAGTTTCGTATGGTGCGCCATGTCTGTGGAGAGAATTAGCCTTCCGATGATTTGTTTGCATTGTCTTTTGTTGTCTTCGCTCAACCCCTCAAACACCCCGTGCATCTTCAGCAACCCAAGACACGTGTGCAGGTGTCCGTTTTCGTTCACGCTGACGTCATTCCAACGCACCGCGCTAGGGTGCTCTGTTGACGTCTTGCCGCAAAACACTTTTGCCAGAAACTGCGTTTCGGCGCACGTCGAGAAGCATGCGGTCCCCGACGTCCAGGACGCCTATGACGTCGTGAAGGATGCGCCGCGCGGTGGTTTCGCGTGTGTCGGTGCACGTTTCGGGGGTTAAACTCGCTGCTTCAGCCAGCAACTCCCTCATCGCGTTGTGATTCAGTCTGTGCGCGGCGTTCTCTGCGCGAAGCGTCGCGGAACTCGCATTTGACATTTGTCTCGAGACGGGCGAACCGGAGGCGATGGCCATGCCATCGCGCGATGACATCGCGCGTTGCAGCATGGGCTTCACTATCCGACTACCGTGGTCCATCGACGCGCGTCGCCTCGTGTCATCTTCCATCGTGCGGTCCCCGCCACCTCCCTTCAGGTGCGGGGGAACTGTGACTCACGCGCATTTGACTCGGAAGAAAAATGACAAACTTTCGAGTCCAGAGCTCACCATTTTCTTAACACCCTCACAGAAGATGGCGCGCCCCCGGGAGGCACCGGTGGGTGTCGGGGAGGCTGCCTCCCTGCTCGTCCCCGGTTTCCAAAGAGAGACTTACGCCATCTCTCCCCCTGGCGTCGGGACGCGCGGGGACGGAGGTGATTATGGTGTCCACCCCCGGGACGGATCGCGGACGACTGGGGTTGTTTCAAGAGTGCCTTGGTGTTTCGCCCTCCTCGCGGTGGCCACCGCGTCGTTCATAGGGACGATGGGCACGGTCACTGCGTTGCACGGGTCGTGGAACACAGCACCTCGCCTCGACCTGCCTCTGTTAGGCGCGTTACAGTGCGACAACGCGTTTTCCGTCCCCCCCGAAGCCCCGAGCGACCGCTTTTCGTACCCATTCATGAAACTAGCAAGCCTCGCAGACCAAGTGTATTTGCTGTGCGTGGATTGCGATAACGTGGTGGCCCCAGCAGCTTGGCGTGGCAAAGTTAGATTGGTGAACGGCCGTGTAATCGACGAGTGCGTCAAGGATGGAGACCTTGATCATTGGCACAGGGCGTCGTTCTCGCACGCGGTGGCGGTGGCGCACGCGAGCGCAAATGGCCACGATGTGGTTGCGATTGTGGAGGACGACGCGCGATCCGATTTCACGGTCAACTTCAGCGACGACGAGTACGACCGATTGGAACGGTTGATACGTCCCAGTTACGGAGGGGTGAGCGATGAGACCACAGCCGGTACAGACAACACAGATAGCAAATGGAGCTGGAACTTTCTTCGGTTCGGGTACCGGCCGTTCGCGATCGAGCAGGCTAATGAGAATAATCCAGAGTCAAAGGGTTCAAGTTTTTGCCCCGAGCAATGTTCATGTACCCGGACATCGCACAACACGTGTTTAGTCAGCCAATCGGGGTGTGATTTGCGGTCCAGTGAGGCGTATTTAGTCAACCGCGGTGTGTTCTCCGAATTCACGCACAGGCTACAGGGCGGTGTCGTGGATTACGACGTGTTGCAGAGCTTCGACAACATGATGGTCTTGACTCCGATGGTTTCGTACCAGGAGAAACTCGACATCTCGATGGACAGTCAAAGAGATCTACAGCGGACGTTCGGGCAGGTTTGCGCGCAAGGCGAGATGCCGGCTGGGGTGCCCACACTGAGGAGTAGGAGTCAGAGGGAGGGACTAGCCTTTGATCCTGAAAATCAGGGTAGGGGAGACTTTCCCTGGGACGTCAAGGTGCTGGCATTGCCGCACGAAATGGCGCAGAGTTGAGCGGGTCGATGGGTATACCTTTTAGTCACGTAGGACCCTTTTAGTTTCAGTAGCACCTACTTCAGTTACACAGATCCCTAGAACAAACACTAAAACATCCAATCTACACATTGCTGATCCAATCTACACATAGTCTCTTCTCCAAAGATACGAAGGGAACGCCGCACGAGCTATAGAGCCACGGCGCCCCCTCGCGAATGTCACGCCGCCGTGAGTCGTCATTCGCAATCAATCACCTATCACGCGAAAACCTCTCACATCACTTAGTGTCATCGCCGTACCTCTTGTGCAGGGTTTTCCTGTACTCCTCCTGGTTGTCCCAGAGCTGCGCAGCCTGAGCGTTCAGGGGGCTGGCATTATTCGGCTCGCCAAGAAGTGACTGAATTGAAAGCAGCACTGCGCACACGTCGTAAACGCTACTCCACTTCTCTTTCAAAATGTCCAAACAGATGTTTCCAAACTGATCGACGTTCGGGTGGAAGCACGGGGTTTCAAACTTCACGGTGGGGGCTTTGAACGGGTAGTCGTTGGGGAACGCCAGGGAGAGCTTGTAAGTCAACCCGGAGTACACCTATTTTAGGGGGAGGGAGGGGATATAATTGATGTTGAATAAGGGTCAGTCGAAAGAACTACGTGAGATTCATGAGAAGCCAAAAAACTCTCGTTTGCCAAAATTCCCAATTCGCTTTCGTTGGAGGTTCCGAAAGCGTCGGTCGCGTCACGCGCGTCATGGGGAGACGTATGAGCGGGTGCGAGGCATCGCGGTTCAAGACGTACCGTTCCCGCGGCTCCCTCGATGGTTCCCACCCAGTTGAAGATGTTATCCCCGTCAGGGAACGCGCTGATCCCCGCGTCCGCTTTGGTCTGTGTGCGAGAGAGGGGGTAGGGGGTACGAAGGTGGGTCAGTTTCCGGCGGGTTTGCGGAGGGCGAAAACCTGAAGAAACGCATTGGGGTGTGGGGGGCAATTGCGGGTGGTTCGCGTGCGGCGACGCGGTAAACCGAGTGGGAAACATTTCCGTGGACCTTCCCATAGATACGGGGACCGAAAACAGACGCACCATTAACCCCATGAGCTCGCTTTGCAGCCTGCGTTGTACGAAGAAAGTTGTGGTGAGATGGTCAGAGAAAGAACCCCGTCGTTTGCTTCGTGGTCGTGCCGGACTCCGAATGTACGGTGTGTTGGGTCGTTCCGACCGAAAGTTCGCACCTCCTAGCCACTGACGCGCTGTCAGACACCCCGTTCCCCCCCGCTCCGGCCTTACCGCCTTCCGTGGCACTCGCAATCGCCGCCGTGGCGTTCGTGCTCATCGTTGAGTCGTCCGAGTCCCGAGAGAAGCCGAATTTCCCCGAAAGCGAATCTCGCTCGCCGGGAACGGGACGTCTCGACTAAAACGAAGACGCGACCGACCAGGAACTCGCTCGCGCGTTTCCCGTGACTGACCCCTACGAGTAAACGACGACGAACGTGCGTCAAAGCGCGCGCGTCTTGTGTTGTGGGGACGGACCAAGGGTCGCGGTTCTCGGCAAAAGAGAAAAAACAGAACAGGGCGCGTTCGTGATTCTCGTTCCCGGGAAATCCACGTGGCGTTTGACGGTCTAAATGTATGACAGATTGACGAGTTAACTTCGACGCAGAGTAGAGTTAGACATCGGAGGGTTTGCTTCCATGATTACACTTGTACATGACTCGCCCACACTCAGTCGCTCTCGCGTATCCATTTCGCCACTTTCGCGTAACCATTTTCTTCCGCTTCCCTCGCGCAATTCTCCTTCTTCCACGGGCAGCCGTTCGCGCGCGCCCACTTCAGGAACTCGAGTTCTCTGTGCTGCGCCGCATTCTCGCACGTCTCTTGGTCCCACGGGCAACCGTTTGCCCGAAGCCACTTCAGTGTCTCGAGTTGGCTGCCCCACGCCGCGGACAAGCACTTCGACTCATCCAACAATAGCAACCCTTCCTCGCGCGAGAACTTCAACATCTCGATTTTCCCATTACACGCCGCGTTCGCGGTGAGGTTGTCAGCACAACAAGAGTCGTTCTCATCCCACGGACAGCCGTTCGGGCGTTACCATTTCAACATTTCAACATTATTACTGTTTCTCACCGCGTCCTTGCACGTCTCGCCGTCCCACGGACACCCTTTCGCGCGCAACCATTTGAGGATTTCGAACTGCCCTTTACTTGCCGCAATCTTGCAGCTATATGAATCCCACGGACACCCGTTTGCACGCGCCCACTTGATGACTTCAAAGTGCCCACCGTGCGCGGCCTGAGCGCACGTCCATGCGTCCCACGGGCATCTGTTCGCGTGAGCCCACTTCAGCAACTCGAGGTGCCCGATCCTTGCCGCGGACATATACGTGTACACATCCCACGGGCAACCTTCATCGCGCAACCACTTAAGCAACTCGAAGTGTCCACCCCATGCCGCATTACTGCACGTCCCCGCGTTCCACGGTAAACCAAGCGAGCGAAACACCTTTATCTCCTGTTTTAAGCCATTAATCGCCGCTGCTTGGCAGAGGGACTCTTTATGCTCCAGAAGACCAAGCCGATGCAGACGTAGCAACACGCTCAACAAATCCTGATCAGCGGTATCGTCTTCATCAATATCTATAATCTGACGCCCCGACGTATCCACCGCGTCGCGCACCCCTCGACTCACCGCGCGAATGATGGCGAGATCTCCGGGGTCGGGCAGATTTTTCCAATTGAGGATATGCGTGACAACGATATCGAGGGGAAGCCCGGGGAAGGCTTCGCGCGCACCGACGGTATCACCGCTTTGGCCCTTGCGTTTGCGTTTGCGTGCCGATTCGACGGTCATCGTGCTGGCTGCTGCGCGTCGTTGTGCTTGCCTGAAGAATCTAGTCAGCACTTTTCTCGGAGGGTGCCTTGCAGATAATTGATATTATTTGTGAAACGCGCAGTCACCATTCACTTCCCTTGGACGCGCCACCCCCCGTTCGTCGCGACGGGACGGTTGTGACGCCATGCCGGGTACGCGCGCGTCTCGTTTCCACGGCGTTCGACGGAAACTCACATCAACGGCGCTTGTTTTCGCGCTCGTGTGCGTGTCTTTCCCCCACGTCTTCGCGGTTGGTTCAAATGAAGATCGAGATACGGAGCGCGAGGCACTCCGCGCGCGAAAGGTTGCGTTCCACTCCGGCAACGAAGGCACGACATTTTCCGAGGTCTCGCTGGTGGTGCTCGCCGCGCCGTTGGGGGTGTTCATTCGCAGAGCCATGGACGTGCGCAAGGGCGTGCGAGTCACGTTCGGAGGCATCGTAGCGAACGATCGAGGCCATCCAGTGGATGCGGTGCACGTTGTTGCTAAAGATTTCGTAACCTGCGTGGTCCCGGTGGCGGGAGCGATGTTCCGACCGGAGTATGTGCTGCCGGCGCTGGTTGTGTGCGCTGTGATGAGCTATTTACGCGCCAAGCAAGCCGTGGCGAACCGTTCTTTACGAGCGCCGACCCCGACTCCGAACATGTATGACGCAGTGCCGTCACCGTTGGGCAACGTTGGACGGTTCGGCGCGAGCCGGCCGTATTTAACGAGTTATCGCGCGTGCATGACTCTCGCCACCGCGGTAGCAATCCTAGCAGTAGACTTCCCCGCGTTCCCCCGACGGTTCGGAAAAACGGAGACGCACGGCGTAGGTTTAATGGACGTCGGCGCGGGGTCGTTCATGTTCGCCAACGCCTTGGTGTCGTGCCGGCGAGGCGGCCGGGCGGCGAAGGACTTCTTCGCCGACATCGGGGCGGTGCGCCAAGCGCGGAGGTTGGCGAACAGGATCGCGCCTCTCGTGTTGCTTGCGCTGTTTCGAGCGTGGAGCACAAGTTCAATAGACTATCACGTCCCAGTAGGCGAGTACGGCAAGCACTGGAACTTTTTCGCAACCCTAGCGTCTGTATTAATAGCGGTGGACATGTTGCCCGTGCCGCCCGGGACGTCGACTATTTTTGGAGCTTCCCTGTTAGCGGTGCATCAGTGGCTGCTATCCTCCAAGCGCATGTGGAGCATCCTAGCCGGTGCGAAGTACTTGGTGGAGTTCCACAAAGCCGTCGGAAGTGATGACGGCAACGCCTCGCCGTTCGCGCACTCCACGATGGGCGAGTGGCTGTCACACGACGAGCGGAGCGCTAAGTTCGTGTCGCAAAACAAAGAGGGAATTTTCTCGCTCCCCGGGTACGTCGGGTTGTACTTCCTGGGTGTGGGTCTGGGGGTGTGGATGGAGACGAGCCTGGCTACGAATGCGGCGAAAGCACGGAAGAA
>MDSY01080321.1_pt1 | contig 19391 bp, 13 predicted proteins | sample 811131 | NCBI WGS metagenome assembly MDSY01 (sample SAMN05326643, study PRJNA326480) | marine metagenome | isolation source: seawater | place: Atlantic Ocean: South West | collected 2010
AAGGACAAAGTCCAGCCTGCCGAAGCGCGCGTTGAAGCCGACACGGTCGAAACTAGCATCGTTGAGCCGCTCGAGAACGAACGCCACGACGTCATCGTCAGTGGCATCCGCGATATTCGCCTCCTTGACGGCTACTCCGTTGTGGTATTCGTTCACGTTCTCAGAGTCGCAGGGCGTCACGCTCCAACGTTGGCGCTCAGGTTTCCACTCGCCGAGCCGGGCGAGTTTATCGTTGAGATGGGCACTGGTGGGCGAGGCCAGGTTGCGAATGAAGACGAACCGGGTCGGGATCCGGGTGGGCTCAGTGTTGGTCATGTTGGTGTCCATGGTGTCCAAGTGACGCGCGGGGGGAAGTCCAAGGCAAGGGTCGTGGCTTTTACTTTTCAAATGACAAGACCCCTTTTCCCGCTGTTTCACGACTCGTTTCACGCAACGAGGTTTCGTCGCGTTCGTCGTCGTGGTTCACATGCGTGTCTATTCCACTCTTCCCGCGCTTCTCCCCATGCGGTCGTGTGTACTTCCCGCGTTGGTGCTCGCGCTCGCGGTCGTCGCTGCGACCGGGTTACCGACAAACGAAGTCGTTGTCACGTTCGAGGAAGATGACGCCGCGGTTCTTGCTGCCGAGGCTTGCGCGGTGCTTAACTTAAACCACGGGCTCGTTTCTCCGCCTTCTTCTGGTGTATCGTCGTCTACACGAACCGTCGAAGGGTGTTTGCGCACGGCAAATGGATGGTGTCGAAGAACGTTTGCCACCAAAGGCGGGCTCCTCGGGGGGTTTGCCGGCGAGCTGGACGAGGAAACACTGGACTGTCTCGGTGAGTTGGGGTTGACCGCAGAACCCGACGTCGAAGTGCACGCAGTTCTTGACGACGAAAATGATGATACAGCTATGGAAGAGGAGAACACGACATTTACCTCACCAAAACAACACAGCTTGCTCGAACTCGACAGACGTGAGTTATCCGAACGTTCCAGCACGAATTATTGGCAAACCGACCGCGTGGACCAACTTAAACTCCCCCTGGACGGCACGCACGTTCGCAGCGGCGGCGAAGGCGTGCACGTTTTCGTGCTCGACACCGGGGTGGATGACTTACATGACGAGTACTTCGGTACGGGTACTGTAGGAGAAGGCATAGACATAGTCGATAGCGAAGATAATTCTCATGATTGCTCCGACCACTCCAACCACGGCACGCACGTCGCCGCGCTTGTTAACGGGCGAAACGTTGGGGTAGCGGTGGACGCGATTGTTCATTCTGTTCGCGTGTTGCACTGCGACGGCGGCGGACGAGTCTCAGATGTCCTCGCGGGCTTGGAGTGGGTCAGGGGGTTTCTAGAGGCGAAAGGAGGTGGGTCGGCATCTATAGCATCTAACAGCAAAGCACCCACAACCCCACCTTCCGTCGTGGTGCTCGCGCTAGGGCTTCGCTCTGGGTCGCAATCGTTGGCTCTGGAAAAGGCTATTGAAAAACTTTCGAAAACCTACGGCGTCTTCTTCGTCGTCGCCGGCGGGAACGACCCCGGTGTTTCATCTTGTGAAATATCACCAGCGAGGGTTGCACACACGTTTGCAGTCGGTGCGTCTGATGTGCGGGACAACGCGTATGCCTATGGCTCGGAAGGGCCGTGTATCGATGCCTTCGCGCCGGGCGTCAACGTTCGGAGCGCTAAAAGTATTTCGGGTGGAAATACGATCTCTGCTCAAAATACTCACACAAATACTCAGCGGTACCAAAAGCGTTCTGGCTCGTCCATGGCCGCCGGCGTCGCCACCGGCGTCGCCGCGCACTTCCTAGGGGACTACCCGGACGCGACACCGATGCAAACGAAAAACTCGTTGCTACACGCAGCATCGGTGGGAACGGTAACGCCGAGGGATCCCGAAACCACGGAAACCAGGTTAATGCGAGTGCCGGCGAGGTGGGCGATGGGGTGAAATATGTTTAATATGAAATATACAGTTGGTTTAACTAATCTGGTGCAGCGTAATAAGCGCCGGTACCACTTTTAACAAATCTTCAGTGGGTACGGCGAACCCCAACCCAGGTGACACGACTCCGTACGTAGTAGTAGCGATACCGATGAGATTTCCATTACTATCCACTAAAGCGGCGCCCGCGTTACTCTCAGGCACCTCCGCGTCGGTTTGCACCACGTTCCGAATCGTGGTTCCATTCTTCGAAGGAATCGACCTTCGTAGCCCGGACACAACCCCGGCGCTCATGGTCACTACTTGGGATGACTGTTTGCCCGTAGCGCCGTTTCCCACGACACCGTCACCGGCGCCTAGCACGTAACACGTCTGCCCTACTTTTAACTTTTCGGAAGCGCCTATTGGCGCGGCGACGGGACGCGAAAATTTACCACTGTTTACTCCACCCCCTTCGCCTTTAAAACTCGGCCGCATCAACCGCAATACCGCGATGTCACTCGCGCGTTGCGTCCCCACCACGACCGCGTCGTACCACGTAAAGTCGTCGGAGTTTTGGGACGGGACATTGACGCGCAGAATTGGTGCGTTAGAATTATCAGATTTATTTTTTTGTTTTTTATCTTTTCCATCAGGCGCGCCGGGCACGAACTCCTTGACTTTGTGGAAGCTTGTGACTACAAAACCCCCGTCATTGAAATCCGCCCAGACCACACCGGTGCCTCTTGGGGTGTACCCGCCGTTTGAACCACCAGCAGTGTACTCGGCTAAAGCCACGACTGACTTGGACGCCTGCTCGAAAACCTTCATCGCGTTCGCTTCGTCGACGAGGGCCAACGCTTTGTTTTTTTCTGAAAACAATTGAGACCCCACCAACGCACCGAACGTAGCCATGAATACAGAACTTCGTCTTGTTGTTTTATTGTCAACGCATTCTTTCAAGTGCGGTGTGGATTCGAAGTGGGGAACGTCTTCCGGAACACAGCGCGTGATGGCCTTCGATCTGGTACCGCGGACCGAAGGACGAAACCGAAAAACCGGATGACGCGTTGGGCGAGACGAATTTTCTCCTTCGCCTCCAGCCGGGGCGACTCGTCGTTCAGCGCGAGCGGCGAACGACGCGACCGCCAAGAGCGACACCATTTGAACCAGATGCGTCGCTGGACGTAGGCAGCGGTGAGAGTGGAGATCAAGGCGAGGTGTGCGCCTTGGGGTGTGACCCAACTGCGATCGTTGTTAGCACAAAGGGGCTCCCGAAAATCGTCTGACTCGGTATTTTCGTTCAAGTGCGAAAACGCCGGGAGACGCGCGGTCGTTGCCAGTGTCCGCGGCGCGCCGGAGGGCCACCACGTCGCTCGCGACTTGTTTTTGCCGGCGGCTCGTGGTGCCGTCCACGGCAACGAGCCGCCCTGATCGTTTCTTTGTTCGAACCGCACGTGTCTCGCCAAGACGAGTGTCATCCAGAACGAACATCGATTTCGCCAAACGTCGCGTCGAGATGAATGCTTCATCAGAGAAACAATCTACGGACAGTGGGGGCGTGCACCTGCTGATCGTCGGCTCGCCGCATAACGAACTGCTCCGTATTGAGTCCACCGCGAAGCTGTCCGCGAAGGAGAACAGACACCTGTTGGTGCTGTTCCGCGATGGAGCTGAAAACGAAAACAAGCAAATCGACTGCGACGCGTTGTTAAAAAACCTCGAGGTTCTGTGCGACGCAATTGCGCGCGTCGCGCCGACGCTGGATTTCACCCCTCTTTTACCTGTGTGCGGGTGGAATTTCAAGCACGCAAGGGCGCGCGCGGACGCGCTGGCGCACCCAAAGGGTGACGTCGTGGTCAGTGGGCATCTTGTATATTCGCTGGACCCGCCTTCGCAACCCTGTTCCCCAGAATTTCCCCAGTTCCAAAAAGTCAGCGTCGGCGGAACCTTCGACCGTTTGCATGCGGGCCATCGGTTGTTGTTAACGGCGGCGGTTGCGGTGACAGCTTCAGACGGTACTTTATACATCGGCGTCACCGGCGAGGAGCTGTTGAAAACCAAAACGCACAAGCACAAAATAGAGCCGTACGAAGTAAGAGCGGCAAACGCGGAATCCTTCGTGAGGAAAATAAAAGCCCCCGGATATATTTTTTCAGAAGAAACAATTATAGTCGGCCCGCTGGACGGGGCGCCGCCGCTAGCCGCCACGGTTGCCGATATGTCCGCTTTAGTGGTGTCAAGGGAGACGATAGAAGGCGCGGATGCGGTGAACGCGATGCGGTTGGATAATGGTTTCGAAAAATTAACCTTAGTCGCGGTTGGCGTGATCGGCGGGTCTGGCGATACAATTGAGGAAAAGGAGAAAAATAAACTCAGCTCGTCGGCGCTGAGGGCGGAGGAGGTGGAGGGGGGCAAACAGCCTGAATAGTATATCCGCGTTTGTGAATTGAAGTACACGACCGCGTACATACGCGACCTACCACACAAACTACCTACGATATCATACTCTACCTAAGCATACTCACTCACCCTAAATCTACTGTTTCGGCGGCATCGGGGGTAACGCGGCGAGGTCCAGTCGCCCGCACGGCGCGGTGAAATTTGCCAACAATAATATTGACTCTGGAGAATCTTCTGAATCGTTTTTTATCTCCTCTACATCTTCACTGAACTCCTTGACATCCTCACTTCCTCGTCGTTTACTTACCGCTTTTCGTTTCCTGGTCGGGGGCTTTGTCTTAAAAATATCGTGTGCTTCCAGACCGAACATTTCGCACCCAGCCGCGACCGCGTTATATTCTGAGGGGCACCCTCCACCACTCGCGACTCTCAGCGGCGTCGGTCCCCACCCTACGAGTAATCGGTTGCTCCCGTCGCTTTCAATGGTATTACCCACATAATCCACGGCGTGTTGTAACGCCTGTAATGCCTTTCCTTTTTTATCTTTTTCCATGGTAAGCAAACAGTCACGCATCGCATCGCAATGCGTCAAGGCGTGGAAGGCGAAGGCGAGTAACCTTGTCGATCCAAGTTTCCCAGTTTCGGCGCCATCCAATATTCTCTCCGTCAACCCCTGCCAAGTTTCCCTCCCCAGCAACTCCCGCGTTTTACTCAAGGGTTCTGGGTTTCGTACCTGCCTTCGTTCAGAGCGCCACGTAAGGCTGCAAAAACTCCACGCCACGAACACGGCTTGCTCAGCAGAGAAACCACCGTTCATTGCCGAGGCGTTGTGATCCTCCGATGCTCTCGAATTTCTGGCGACACTCCGCGCGATCGCGGACCAGCCGTCGTCATCAACCACGCGGTCGGCGACTCGACCTAAACCTCTTAACGCTGAGACTACCATAACAGCCTGTCGGGGGTTCAATTTGTCACCTTCTCGTGCGATAGCGTCGCATATATTAAGCGCCAACTGTGAATCCGAACCGTCGTCGAACCGGGGTGTGCGCACTGCCGGTCGCCGGCCGTGCGCGGCGAAGGCGTGAATGTCCGCGAGCGCTTTCACGGTCGTCGCCAGCTCCTGAGCTCGGAACTCCGGTAACGCGTGTATTAACATGTTTTTTAGAATGACATACCGTTCATCTTCCATAAGAATGTCGCGTGCGATTTCCTTTCGGCGTCCTCCCGCTATGGGTATTCGCTTCAGCGCCCCGCGCAGTCTGGAAAACGCAGTCGCCACGTTGACCGGGCGGAACGCGAGTTGTTTTGTTTTTGTTGAGATGTCGTTGTTTGCATCATTCAAGTTTCCATCGGCACCTTGGATGGACCCATCCGCACCCGCACTACCCACTAGCTCAAGCACTCGTTCATGATGTCCGCTGCGCACTAGCAAGTCGTTCAAGTGTCGCTCATCTCGAGCTGAAGCATCTAAGGTCGATCCCGAAGGTCTCCGAATATCAGGTTTCTCATCACCATACCCTTTCCAAGCCCTCCACCCGGATGTGGTGGCGTACGACTTGTGGGTCAGGGAAACACGCGTCGTCCGTGTGAATCCCACCAGTCGCGCGCCTCCGATAAGCGCACGCAGCGCATCGCGTCGCGTCGCCATCGGATCCAAACGCACCCCCGCCACGTCGACGCCGAGCGGTGTGGCAAACGGAAAATATTTCGAGTCAGAAAAACACCGCCACTTGTTCAATCAAAACACCGCCACGTCTTCACACCAAGACGCGCGATGCTGTGCTGCGAGCGCGCATTGGCGTGCGCCGGGACCGCGCGGGCTCGGGGACCGCACGGCAGCTCATCTGTCAGCTCGGTCCCGTCCGTGTCCGCGTTTCGGGGCTACAGAAACCGGTGCCATGGACACCGACGTTTCGCGGTCACCGCAGATCAAAGTAGTTCGTCCACCGAAAGCTCGCCATCCTCCACTTCGTGGCACAAGCTGTCCCCCCGGTGGGAAGCGGACGAGGAGAGCGCGATGGAGGGCGAGCTACTCGATTTGCTCTCACCGGCGTGGCGGATCATGCTGCTTTCCGACGGCTCGGTTACCCGCCATCTTCGATTGCTCTGTCCGAAACTCAACTGCACCATGTTGGAGCTGGTGAAGCAAGGCCCTGTCGGTACCTTCCAATCCGCGGGAGGCTCGGATGCAATGCCCAACGACGTTTCACTGATAAAGGGCAACCTAGTACAAAGAGAAGTGCTGCTGCGGATATCCGAAGATGACGAGTGTGGGGATGTTGGGGAAGATGACGGGGACGGTGACGGCGGGGATATTTCTGGGGATGACAAAAACAAACAAAAAACTACGCCCGCTGTGTACGCCGCGTCCTGGTGGTCCTCGGACGACTTTGAAAAGTACATGACGAACTGCGAATCGCCGATGTGGACCAACCTTCGGACACAAAACGTGGAGCTGTACCGGGAAGTGCGGCGGGTGTATTTCGGCGACAGCGACGAGCTGGAAAACATATTTAATTGCCGTGGCCCGTTTTGGGGGCGGCACTACATCTTCTGGCGCGACGCGCGACCGATGACCGTGGTGTACGAAGTTTTTAACCCGAAACTAGAAAAGCAACTGGGGCCGAGCACGCCGTGCTAGGGTTAGGGTGTAGGGTTTATGATACTGGGATGAGTACATTATGAGATGACTTCATGACTATAAGCCTAACGTTTCTAACACCAATCACTCCTACTTTCACTGCCAAGCAAAATTTTCACTCGGGAAGGACTCCTTCATCAGGGGCGTTTGGAACAACCCTGAAATGCCATTCTTGTGATACGCCACAGGCGCGGTCTTCACCCGCGCTGTTAGCTCCTCCTGAATCAGAGAATTATAATTCGCGTGCGTCACGTCGCCAACCGGAAGCTCTGCGGTTTTCACCCGGTCACTTAGGTTTTTGTCGCTCACCAAACTCGCCATTTTTCCAACCTGGGGAAAGTAATGGAATTCCTTTAAGGTTGCCAGCTCCCACAACGAGGACTCAAGCGCCTTGCACTTAGCAGGGTCCTGTTCGTGTTCCAGGAAAGGGTCGGTGGTGAACAGTGCGGTAGCACCTTCATCCTTTCCATCCCCCCCTCGGTGCACCAGCACTTCGCACCCCGGGTGTCGTCTCAACAAGTTGTGAATGAAAGCGGCAGCGGTCATCGCCCCAGCGGGCGGCGCCGTCAATGACAACCGGGCTAACCTCTTGATAAACGCCGCACACAGATACCCCGGCAACGCGCTCGACTTCAAAAATATATCGAGCAGCTCGAAGAAGCCTTTCCTGTTGGAACTGTGGAAGGCACTTGTGTCTAAAATCCGGTACAGTCGGTCGTAGAACCGTGGGTACTCCAGGTCGTGGCGTGTCATTAACGTGAACAAGCCGTTCAGCGCGAGCATGCCGTCGAGACCTCCGCGGTCGATCGACGTGATGAAAAAGTCACTGAGTAGGCTTGGATTCTGCATGTGCGGCATAATTGCTTTGTGGCACTGCAGCAGCACTTTGCGGTACACGTCGCTCGGGAACGGTTTGCGTAACAGCGACAGCCACGCTTCCTGGAATTGTTTCCTGTGGAGTTTTCCATTCGCCCACTTGTCGTTTGTTGTGTTGCTAATTTTTCGCGCTTCATCGGCGGCGACAGTGGCTTTACTCAAACCCCCCGCTTTCTTGGCCTTCTTGGAAGTCCCGGTCGCGAGGCTCGCCCGTAACTCCGCGATTTCAGCCGCCGCGCGCTCGCCCACCGCGGGGGACTTGCACCATGCGGAGGCGAACGGGTCATCGTCCTCATCTTCATTTTTATCAGCCCCTTTCATCATCCCGAGCATGGCTTCGAAATCCTCGCTATCGTCGTCGGAGGTGTTCGCTTTCGTTTCATTTTCTTTCTTCTCAGTTCCCTTCTTGTAGTCTGTAAACATGACCGGCGTCCTTGACAGTATGTCGTACAGGTTCCGGGACGTGTCGTGCGCGTTTGACGATGACGTCGACGGCGATGCCGTCTCCGAAAGCCGCTGCACGACCGCGTATGTGTGGAATCTGATGTCCATCTTGCTCAAGTACCGGCTCGTCAACGCCCCTAACAGCTCCTCCCCGAAATGCCCGCCATTAACTGCGGCACCCAGTACCTGCGCATACAGCTCGTTGTTGAACTTTCCAGGGTGCTCACTCCGCGCCAACTCCATCACGGCGGCGAAGGCGAGCACCTGCGTTTTGGGATCCATTTCCTTTTTTTTGCTTTTCTCATCGTCTCCACCATCACCCGCCACCGCCGCGCACAGCCGTTTGACGAAGATCTTGTAGTGCTTCACGAACCACTCCTGGTACTTCTTCTGCGTGTCGTCTTTCTCGTTACCATCGGTGTCCCGTAAGACCCCCAAACACAGCCGTTCCGAGAACCACCGCTCCAGGCCGATGATGGCGTTTCTCACAGAGGTATCATCCCTCCCACTCTTCAGCACCGTAAGAAGCTTGCCCACGTTGTTCACGGACGTGCCGTCGGTGTTTAAAGACACGCCGAGAGTCGCGGTGTCATCGTGAGTTATCAAGCGCTTGGGCATCGTGCAACGCGTGCGGTGGGTGGGTGCGACGCGTCCAGACGCCCCGAGCGCTACGGAAGAGCGCGGCGCGGAATGGACGAGCTCGAAAAGCCGCCGCCGCCGCCGAACTCGAAATTTTTACGACTGACAGAGATTGGATTGGATCTCTTCCCAGCATTCATCCATCGCGCGCAGTCGCGTCACCTCCTGCGTCGCCTGTACGTGTTGTCTCGTTGACGTCGCTCGTCGTGCACACGAACGTCATAGACCAACTCTGACGGTTTAGGGTTTAGTTTAGAGGGAGCCCCTACGTGGCAGATTGACGGTCGGATACCTCAAGCCCGCCAAAAATGGCGGAGCACCTCGCGTCGATCTACGGCACGGAGAAGGATAGGGTGAACTGTCCGTTTTACTTCAAGATCGGCGCGTGTCGCCACGGCGAGCGGTGCAGTCGTCTCCACATGCGCCCCACCCTATCCCAGACCATTTTGATGACCAACATGTATGAGAACCCGGAGTACGCTGCGGCGACGGGCGATGCGTCCGCCATGCAAATGTCAAAAACGCAAACCCAGGACCACTTCGAGGATTTCTACCAAGACGTGTTCGAGGAGTGCGCCCGGTTCGGGGAAGTAGAGGGCTTGAACATCTGCGACAACTTAGCGGACCACTTAGTAGGCAACGTGTACGTCAAGTTTCGGGATGAGGAACACGCGCTGGCGGCTAAAAACGCGTTGGACGGGAGGTACTACGATAAAAGAGCTATTAAATGTGAGTTTTCGCCGGTTACCGATTTTCGAGAAAGCACGTGCCGCCAATACGAAGAGCGAAGCTGCGGCAGAGCGGGGTATTGTAACTTCATGCACTTGCGTAAAGTATCACGAGAGCTACGAAATGAGCTGTTCGGGAGGTACGAGCAACGAAGGAGGGATCATGGAAGAGACCGAGACCGACGCGGCGACCGAGGCGGGAGGGATTTCGAGCGAAGGGACCGCGCTCGGTCGCGCTCGCGCTCGCGGTCCAGGGACCGGGGTGACCGGAGGGATGAGGTTGACAACAAGGTCACTGCGAAAGGCATGTCCGACGAAGAAAGAAGGGCCATGTTCGCCAAGTGGAACGAACCGGGTGAAAAGCAAGAGGGAAACGCGGAGTGAGTAGCGACTGAAATATTATACTCGCGAAAGTAAAAATCGAAGAATACCTTTCTCTTCATTCGACGATACTCGTCTCGTTGCTATCTAATAAACTTTTGAGAGAAACGATGTTCCGGAGAGTGAATATGATCATACTCATGATCAACTCACACTCATACACGGACCAACCTTTCTCGTCAACGCCCCTCTCCCCTTCTCAATTCGCCTTTTTGCATGTCGGACGCGGCAACACGCAAGTTTTGTGTTTTTAAAGTGAAATCCTTCACTTCCTCGTCTCGTTTTGATTTATTTTTCCTGCCGTTCTCAATCCTCCTCACACGCGGATGCTCGCCACCGGCGTGCGTTCGTTTTCGTCGCCGTCTCCCTCCTTCATTCCTTGACTTAAATCCCCGTCCCGGTCGAAGTACGGTTCCCGCGTGATCGGGTCTTTGCGGTCGAACACGACTCGTCCACCGCGGCTCACGCGCGGCCGGCAGTGCTGCTTGTGCGTCCCGAGCGGTAGCACGAACTGCTTCAGTGCCGCCGCGGCGGGCGCCCTGGCGAAGAGCATCTCGATATCCGGGATCTCGGGCGGGGGCTGGTACGGCGCGACGTGTTCGATCGGTAGAAGCGCGCGTACCGGACCCATCCGGTCGATCGCGAGTTGGATCTGTTGCGGGTTGGAGCCAAAGGGAGAGGAGTACCCGATGTGCATGGGCATGCCGTCCGGCCCCAGGGATTGCCCTCCGTAAAACTGACCTGACCCCCCTTGCCCGTGCATACCACCCCGCGGCGTCGGAACCATGTCGTCTCGACGCCGTTTCTTCGACCCGCCGTGTGACTTGTGCGTCTGCGCCATCCCAGGCACCGGCGGCGGCGCGAACCGTTCGCCCCCGAACCCGTAAGAACCATCTTGCCTCATCACCACATCCACGCGCGACAGGGGCAACGTCACCGACCCCGACACGTCAAGCTCCAGCTCTTCAGGCTTCAGCGGCACACAGCTGTCTTTCTTTGCGAATTTAACCTCAATCTCCTCGTGCAACGTCCTCGGTTCGTGCTTCAGCTTGATCTGCAACAGTTGCCAGTCGCACTCCGCCCGCGACCGCTCCGCTTTCTTCTCCTCGCGTCTTAATTGCAACTCAACCACCGCGTACACCATCTCCATGTGCTTCCGAATCTGCCGCATCTTGTCGAAGGAACCGGCGTCGTTCTCGCGGCGGCGGCGAGTCTGCGGTCGGTTGGTCTTTTCTCTCTGTCTAAAGACGTTAAACGGGTTCGCGTCGTTCGGCGCGGGCGGCGGTTGTAACCGTCGAAGACACGGCTTCCCGCTCTCGCGTCGCTTTGAACACCAGTACTCGTACACGGCTTCCATTATTGCGGGGCGGCCGGACATGTCTTTTAGGAGTTCTAGCGCTCGTTCTTTGGGTAAAGCACTGGTACCAGCCATCGCAAGGCACTTGTCCTGGTACGATATGATCTGGCCTTTTTCTGTCGCAATCGCCGCCCTGATTTCCATCGCCACCTCATTCGCCTCGCCGCACGCAACTTCCAGCCGCCACACCATGGCTTCAAACTTCTCAGCAGGTAACCGGTTCTGGCCGTCGTTGTATTCAACTAACCAGTCCTCGTCGTCGTTATCAAGGTCGTACTCCACCACGTCATCCGGCGGCGCTCCGAACGTTTTGTTCCGCAGGTACGTCTTGGATTTTAAATAATTCGGCCGGTAATCCTGTTCGTAACTCGGGACGTTCCTGATCTCAGGGATGGGGATCTCAGCGAGCTTGCCGTCCTTCGCCTTGCCGTCCGCGGGCTTCGTGAGGACCTGTTTGTTTGGGGGGGGGTGTGAAGGGTCAGATTTGAATTTGGTCGGAGGGAAAAAATGTTTGGCATTTCCAAAAAAACCACGTGTGTGTTTTTTGAATCGGAACAAATTAACTCAAGGAACCCAGTATATTTAACTCAAGGCCGTCGGAATGGCAAGACGAGGTCATGGGGTCGGTCGGCGGGCACGCTTACCTCTTCGTTCTCCGCGTCTAGCGTTTGATGTCCGTGCGTGACTTCCCGGGCAACGACCTGAGCTTCATCCAGAGCCTCTCGGATGATCGCCAGGCTCTGGTTGATGTCGATCGGGCGCGCCCTGAAGGAGGGGCGCGACATCTCTGCACTTAATTTCCTCTGCACTCAGAGCCCAGCCCCCGATATTTTCTAGTCTAATTGCCCCCTTCGCCGACCAAGCGGGTGCGCTCCTATGCGCGCGCGATCGCAGGTCCGGTCAGCACACTCAGAACGCTCCGCTCCGCACGCGTAAACTCGAACCGCCCCGGGATCGCCTCGCGCCCGCTCGTTGTGTCGCGCGCAAGGGGCAAGGGGTGATGATCATCAACTCGGAGATCTAGCGAAAAACTAGGTTTTTGGCGCGAAACGCGGCAGGGTGAAACGTATGCTTATTTACCCTGCCAATGGTGGAACTAGACACTGTGCGCCGCGAAGGGCGGTCTGTTAATCTGTTCATCCGAGGTGGCGACCAAATTGCCAAAAACGCGATGAAGCAAAACAATCCCCTTTCGATTCGAACGACAATCGATGGAGAAAATGGGTCAACCGAGCGAATGAAGCGAAGGCTGCCTGCGTACGTAGCTCACCATGGTTGAGCGCTAAGGGAAACGCAACGACGAAACGCACAAGAGAGACATTTTGTTCCAAAGAAATAATGAGATTATTGCGATTCACGCTACAGCGCTCACTCACTCGACTATACCTAAACCCAATAACTCCTCCCACCCAATCCTCGTCACGTGAAGAACACTTTATTCAGGTGTTTTTTCTGCACGGGCTGGCGGCAGCTCGGGCAGTTCGCGTTTGCTTTCTTCTCAGCGCATCGCCGGAAAAGCTCGAGCCAACACCCGTAGCACGCCGGGTGCCCGCACTTCGCCGTGAACGGCTTGCCGCACGCGTTGCCGCACAGAACGCATCTAGGGGGGGGGCGGGCGACGGAGACAGTGGGTTGAATATCACTCGAAGACGTACCAGAACCAGTTATCCCACCCACCGGTGCAGCTCCTCTACTCAACGCGTTGAGCGCTCGCGCGTTGCCATTGTCTCGTCGTCGCTTTTTGGAAAGGAGCGACGAATCACCTTTTTCAGCGGGTGTATCAATATCACCTCGACCCCCATCCCCCTTCACGAACCTTTCCCGCAACGCGACGAGGTGTTTCTCGTGTATGTACTTGTGCTCTGTGGGTACGAACGCGCCGAACAGAGTGTACAAATCATTCACCCCGACTTTCTCGCTCGCGTTTAGAACCTTCGTCGCGACCCGTAACACGTGCGCGACGTCCACGGATTTCTGTTTAAACTCACGCAGCACCTTGGTGAGCTCGTCGTAGTTTAGTTGAGTGAGTTCGTGTTTCGCGCGGCGCATGAACACGCGGATGGTGTCGGGCGTGCTGGAGGTGTGATCGGGATTGTTCGCGAGGTCCCTTGGGGTGTCGTCGACGTTCGCTCGTCGCAAAGCGTTAATCTCTCCGCCCGTCCGTGCCCTGGCGAGCATTCCCGCGATACCAGTGGTCTTCGCAGGCACACCCGTGGCAGAAGGTGTTTCACTGGCACTCCCCCCCCCCGTGGCCTTAGCTCTGCCCGCCGCGAGAGCGGCGGCCAGCCCAGTGGCAGATTTACTCTCCACCATCTTCGGGTACGCGGGGGGCGCCGCCGCCGGGTCCGCCACTAAGAACCGCTTGGGAAGAGCGTTGCCCACCGGTCCACCTCTTGCCAACAAACCGGTACTTCGACGAGTATCCTTGGACCCGTCGTTTGAATCATTCAAACCGTTCAAAGCGCTGCTCACACCCTTGCAGGAAACATTCAAACGACCCCTTGCACTCAGCGCGCACCGCTTGAAGAACTGCGACAGTTGCGCGGCGGCTGGGCCGAAGGCGTCGAAGTTTTGAATTGCCGGGCGCAGCCACACGGAAAGTTGCCCCCGCACGTTGCCGTACGCGAACCGCTCGTCGCACAGAATCACCGCGCCGTGGTCGTTTCTGTGTCGTATTACCCGCCCTAGGGCTTGGTTCACCGCGCGCATCGCAGTCTGCGAGTACCACTGCTCGCCGGAAAGGCTGTCATTGTTTGAAGTATTGTTTGATGTAGTTCCAGAAGTAGAAGCCGATTGCTTGTTGTTGTTTCCCTTCCTTTCCTCGCCAACTTTCTGGTCTAGGAACCCACGTTTCAACCGTACCTTCGCGTCCGCTTTCGGGGCGTACGGAATGCCGGTTAGAATCACCGCCCGTCCCGCTTTATCGGGAAAGTCAATACCCTCACTCACCTTCCCTCGGCACACGGCGAAGAACACGGCGCCGCCTTTGTGTCGCGCGACCTCGCCCGCGCGCGCCACTTGTCCGTCCTCGTCGTCGATAAATCTTTCATCCAATCGAGTAGTATTCAACCCAAGCGCGTTGTTGAACTCATTAAACGCAGTGGCGAATTCGGCTTTGTTCGTGGGTTCCGTTACTGCATGTTTAGCAGTACATATACGCTCCCAGATCGTGGGTGTTCCATAACTTTTCCATGACTCAATGCAACTCCTCATGACAGTGTACGACGGAAAAAATACCAAAAGTCCGTCAGGAACGATTCGCGAAAAGTTAACGATCACGTTCCCCAACTCGCTTTTGTACTCCTCCGTGTCCCGGAACCTGTAGCTCGAATTGAGCTTCTTCCCACTAGGGCCCACTGGCACGATACCGCCCCATACCTGGTCGCTTTGAATGACGTGCGGGTTCTCTAATCGGACTGGAAACGGTACTGATAGTTCACTCGCGAACGAACTCATCGGCGACAACGTGCCTGACGTCAAAATTATGTTCCGGATGCCCTTCTCCCTCAACGCGCGCATCACCACGCCGGGGGAGAAACACCAGAAACTTAAAGTAGGACCGCTTGTTGATGAAGTTTTTGAGTTAAACCCACCGCTCCCATACCCGTTACCTCGATCATCCTGCGCTCCAATTCGTAACCTGAACTGGTCTAAGTTGCCGTCTTTTTTAATCGTGAACGCCTTGTCCAAAGCATCCGCGACTTCTTGAAGTTTAAAACTCGAGGCTTTGGATTTTGATTTCTGGCCAACCGCCGCGGCTTCACCCGATAACAACAAAACAGCGCTCCGCATTAAATCCGTGAGTAGCTTAACAGAACCCCCTTTCTCTCCTTGGTCACTGATTTTTAAGCTCAACAGCATGTCGAAGAAATGGGTAGGAGACCTGACGAGCTCCTTTGAATTACTGGCACCCGACGCGCTCGTGCCGTTGGCGGTCAACTCTTCGCTTATTTTCGCCTCCAGCGCCAGCAATATACCGCGCAACTGCTTATACTCCAAAGCCGTTCGAGTATCTTGAAAATCACCTCCAATAGTGTTCTTCATGCCGTTCACACCTAAACGCTCGCCCCCCCCGCCGAACCCGTCATCCACGTCTCTGCCCCGGGCGTTGAACGCCAGAGGTTGCTTTGAGTTTTTCTCACCACCAACTTCGCTCTCTTCCTCCGCGGCTCTTATTTCAAACGCCTGCTGCGCCTCTCTCACCGCCGCTGCTAAATGCACAGCGGTTAGCTCGAACGACGCCGCGTCCGCACACGCGGACTCCACGTTGTGCGCCTCGTCGAAGAGTAACACCGCGTTTTTCCATTGAATTTTCTTGCCAACCCCATCCCGCAATTTCGGGTCAATAAGGTAATTATAAGGCATGAAGATAATCTCTGCCCTGTCCGCCATGTTTTGTGACAGGTAATAAGGACAAGGACCGCAACCCCCACTGTGCCTGCCTCGTTCGCCTAACTTCGTCAAATCCTCGATATCAACCGGCACATCCTTCCCGTAATCAGGCTCTGTTTTAATAAACCTATCAACCTCGTTGTAGTGCGCGCAGGTTCTGTTTTCGGTTTTCTGCTTACACGCGTTTTGCTGTAAATTGCCGGTCAAGTGCTTCACCTCCTTGTGCACACACATCTGTTGCCTACTCCCGATAACGGCCATTCTCGGGCGGTACCGGCTCGCTTTCAACTCCTTGATTACTTGCGCTAATTGACTGTGCGTCCTGCTTGCGTATATAATCACAGGGCCTTTGGGGGTGTTTGGGTTGATAACCAGCTCGGGTCCAATCATCTCGCCGGCACCGAAGGTGTCGCCTCCGACGCTCATCTCGAGGTGTTGACGTCTTGGCTTTTGAACCGCAGGAGTAGATGTGCTTGGTCCAGTGCCGTCACCAAATCCATTGTCTCCTTGTGCGTTGCGCATGTACGCCTCCCTCCACCCGAGCGCGGCGCACAGCATGCACAACGTCTTGCCGGTACCTGTGTTACGATGGGAGGAAAGTCAGAACAAAAAAGTGAAACGGAAGAAAAGGTGCCAACAAATGATGAGGTCTGCCGGACTTCATGTCATCGTCATGACGTTCTTGTAATATAAGGGCGCCTTTGTACATCACACCGTACCGGTGGGACTCTCAAGCAACGCGTTCCGCCCAGTGGCCAGCGACTCCAGCACCTTCTCCATCATCGCGAGCTGGCAGTCGTACGCCTCGTGTGGGAACTCCACATCGTACGTCACACCGTGCACGGTCAGGGGGTAGGTGACATGGTTGTGCATTTAGGACGATTCCACGGATTATTAGACCCGGTATCGCGAATCCCACACGGCTCCACGCCTCGACCCGCGTCGACCCCTCCTGGCGTTCCCGCGAACCTGTGCGTCGTCGTTTGAAGAGTGCCTAGCTAGATCTTCCAAATAATGGCCGCTGAAAACTCAAAATCGCTTCGTCGTTGTTTATTTTCTTTCGGTTCAAACCACGAGGCGCGTGCGGGTGGGTGATGGCGCGACGAGGTGCTACTCCTCGCGGACGGGATACCGTCGCCACCGTGAGCGGTGCTTCTTTGGAATTTGAAAACCGCGCGGGTGGAGGAACGAGTGGAGGTGCTTCGCCCTCGGACGAACCGGAGTCCGTGTTTGTTCAATGCTACGAGAAGATTGGAATTCGGGGCAAAAGGGCACCAACCCAAACCCTTCTGTACGTGGACGTGAACGGCGTGTCATTCATTGACGGTGAGACTCTTAAATGCATATCACGCCATGGGTTCAACACACTGACGTCCTGGTGTGCGTTGGACGACTGCACGTTTGAATTGAAAGCATTAAGCGTGGAGCACCGGAAATTGGAATCGAGAAGATTCGAAACACCGCCGGGGGTGGCCGAAGCGATTGCGCAAATCATGCAAACGTTCGTCGCGAAGTACGTCGAGCGCCCATCCGACATAAAGCGCATGCGTCAGAACGCAGCTACGTTTCAACCAGGAGAAACCGTTGAAGCGGAAACTTTACAGAACGCGCATGCCCTGGGCGAGGAGTATCGAAGGAGTCATCAAACAGAGAAAGTTGAATCTTCGTCGCGAATGACTGAAATTAATATTTCTTCACGAAGAAATGGAAACGCCAAAGTCCGCGTCGCGATGCCCGGGGAACGTCTCCAACGCGCGGGCGCCCGACGAGGAGTGAGCACTAATGTTCACGATGGACGAGGTGAACATACTAAAGACACTTTTTTGTCCGACACTTCCCTCCCTTCGTCGCCCGAGAGCGAGAGCAACAGTTTTTCCGATTTAGTAAACGGGCGACCGGATGTCAATTCATCATTCGTCAACGGCGCGGGGCTGGACGACACATCGTTAAGAGCGGCGTACGACCGAAGGGAAGCCAGTTATGCAGCGTTGAAAGCAGAGGAAGAAGCAGCATGGGCGAAGCACACAGGCGGGAGACAAAATAATAATCAAGATTCTGATGACGAGGAGAATGACGCGAGTACGTCCGAGGACGAGACTGCTTCTCGCGGTTTTTCGTTTGGAGACGGCGACATCGGTGACGCCGGCGTATCACCGTCTCCGCCTTCCACCGATGACCCGTCCGCGTTCGGGTTCACTGAACGGGCGCGGCATAGAGAAATAGTACGTCAACGCCAACGCACAATAGATGCCTCCTCGCGACCAGAACCGGCGTTGTTTGACACCACGCTCGCGCAGCCTGAGAAAATAAAAGAACAAGACGATCCCGAAGAGTGGCTCGGCGGAGGGGATTATTTCTACGACGACGACGACGACGATGGAGATGCTGGTGATAATATTCGACCCTCAACACGGAAAACAACGACCGCCCAATCAAACTCTAACTTCATTCCCGTTCCCGTCTCGCCGCGCACGCCCGGCGCCTCGGCGAGGACGCCGAGCGCCAAACGAGGCGGAGGCGGAGCGAAGAACGGGGCCAATACTACTGATGTCAACGCTACGCACAGTAATTTGAACCGCCGCGTTCGTGGATTCGCCGGGTTGCTCCGGGATTCTTTAGGTAGAGCTGGCCGAGTATCCAGTGAGCGTGATATGAAATCCGAGTGCTTGAAGCTGGTGGACCGGTTGCGGCGGTTCGTGGCGGAGGGCGACGCGGAGGACGACGGGTTCGCGGGGTGAAATAATTAAATTTATTGAGAACGTCTTTTAATCGACGTGACTAAATACACAGTGGCTTTAAGAAAAATCCGTCCTACTCCTCCAGCGTTGGCCTGACTAGCAGCCACACGCAGGGCCCTAGTACGGGCACCGCGGAGAACGCGGCGGCACTAGCACTCGAAAACACGCCGCGTCGTTTCTGGTCTTCCGAAATTACTCCAAACATGGCAAGGCTAAGTACGAGTAAATCACACGACGACACGCAACACAGCGCGGATTGCTCCGTCCACAGCAGTTTGAACCCCTCTATAGTACTTGCATCGCAATGAGTAGCAGCGTATCCTATTAAAAACGTTGCGAACAAAGTGTTGACGGCTGCGAAGATCTTATTCTCGAAAATGTTAGCAGTGGCCCAGCCGAGGTCTGATTTTTGTATACTTCCTTCCTCGTCGCGCGGCTCTCGCAGAATCAAATACGGCCCGAGCGCAAAGAACCCTAGGGCGAACGATAATCCGATAGGCGGGACGGGGGGCAACCTAGGCTGGTCCTTGCCTCCCGGTAACAATAAAGCAGCATATACAGCGGGCACGACGCCTAACGAGTTGAACAGCGACTCGAACAGTGGATTCACAGCTCCTGAGAATGGGCTTGAGATTAAGCTCGTGATGAGCTCGGTGTCGAACCCTGAGGTACCGGTGGGAGCCACAAACACGGCGGTTGAGCCCAACGCGAGCCAGCCCGCGGCGAGAGTGAGGCGCTCGGGGGTTGTCCAGGGGACGAACTCGCTTTGCTGGTCTTTGCCGGCGGAGCAACGCACGACCGAACGCGACCTTGCGACTGTTCGGGACGGAAGGGTGCCGATCGGGTCTTTCGTCATCGCACGAGCCTGGGTCATCGAAGC
>MDSY01006527.1_pt1 | contig 19386 bp, 22 predicted proteins | sample 811131 | NCBI WGS metagenome assembly MDSY01 (sample SAMN05326643, study PRJNA326480) | marine metagenome | isolation source: seawater | place: Atlantic Ocean: South West | collected 2010
GACCACCCAACCGGCCATCATAGTTGTCGCGGACCGGACAAGATAGTTGACGCCAGACAGGTTGCCAACCCTCAAGAGTCTCCCCAGCTTGAACTGGATCTGTTTGTTCCTTCGGAGCAAACCCATACAGCCAAAGTCATTCCCTTTGAGCCGCGATTCGAGTGGGATGAAAACTCCATATTTGCTCTTCGTGAAGGGCTTTTATGGGACAGCCTGAGAGTTCTGGCAGACGGGCGAGCAGGAGAAGCGGCCAAGCAAGAAGCGGAAGATTGGATGATGTCTGATGAGATCCATCCTTTTTCGTTTGTTGTTTGCTGCAATGAGCTGGGGTATGTCCCGGCTGAGCTTCGAGAGCAAACCCTTGATCTGATCCAGAGACACAAAAAACGCTTAGGTAAATGACGGCGAGCGTTGGAGATAGGTGATCCTATCTCCGGCGTTTTCCAGATCCTCTTGGTTCAGGAGTATCCGGAAAGCGTCCTGGACGCTTTGTGTGATAGCTGGTCACCTTAAACAAACAGCAATTCATTAACCCTGGGCTCAAGCCCTGGGCCTTCCTGAAATAAGGTTGATGACCCCTGACGGGGCAGCAACCCACTCCCAAAGAGGTGTAACTATGTCCTATTCCCTCGTCGGAATTGATATTGAGTCCGGTGGGCTTGACGGCTATTTGGAAATTGATGGCCAGACAGTCCATGGAGCGGCCTATTACCCGATCCTGGAAATTGGTGTGCTGGTGGCAACATCAGACCTTCAAAAAGCAGACGCCTTCTCGGTAGGCATTCGTCAAAGCCAAGAGGCTATCAACAGAATGCAACCCTGGGCGAAAGAGCAGCACGAGAAATCCGGCCTGCTCGAAGTGCTGGCAGAAGGTGGCGGTCACAACTACTTGGCTGAGAGCCTCGAAGATGCGACTTCCTACATCATCCAGCGGTTGGAATCGGTCGGGGCCATGCCCTATGACTCAAAAGAACGAACCGGGTCGATAGTGTTTGGTAACAACGTGGGGTTCGATATGAACTTCATTGGTGCGCAAATGCCCGCGCTCGCCAGGCACTTTCATTACCGGAAAATCGACATCAGCTCGATAGCGTTGTTGAAGCGTACCGCCTGGCAGGGAGTTGGATTCAATCCCCCTGAAAAGCAGTACAACCACACCGCCTTGTCTGATATTCAGGAGAGCTTTGAAGAGCTGAAAAGCTACACAAAGACCCTGAACACCTTGATCGAGAACGCGCAGTTCTAAGTTCTCAACGATCAATCCTGCCCATGAAGCCCAACGCGCTGCATCCCCGAAAGGGAGGTGCCGCGCCATCTCACGAAGGAGAGAACTATGTCCGTTCAAAACAATGCTCAAGAAGCCATCTTGGAATCCGTTGATCTGGCCGATCTGGACTTGCCGTTCCAGAGCTCACCGATGATGGATTTCCATGAGACAGCAAAAAGTATTGTCGGAACAACCCTGCTTGTAGGGTATCTGTCTGATGACACGGATTGCGCCAATCCTCTGGGAGACTGCGATGGCGCTGGCCGGATTTATTCTGCCCATCGTCACTCGTCGAACCACGCTGAAATGCAGGAAGCACTGGCCCTCGATTCAGATTGGGAGCCCGATCTCGATCTGGTTGACGATCACCTGGATCGGTTGCGCAAACCCTGGATTGATGCGGCCAGCCAGTCAGAGGAATTTCAAGCCTGGGCTACTGAAACCGCTGGCCCTCGCGCCCGCCTGGATGAAGCCTACTTTAAGCGCCGTGCCGCCAAGCTCTGGCGTGAAACAGGAGGTGAGTATCTCTACGGTGAGGACTGCATAGACGATTTCGATTTCACCACCGATGTTCGGATAGAACTTTGGAACGAGCTCCGTTCCGAGGGGCTTATTGGTGATCGTGACGCGGTGGTTCTCGACTGCTACGACCACGGCGGCCAGGTATGGTCGATTACTGGTCAAGGTATGCAGTGCCAATGGGATACAGCCACTGGTGCCGGAGTCTGGGTTCCAGACGACGATGCCAGAGAGGAAATCGAGCGCCGGGCGTCAGTTTATGCTTTCGGTCTGGTGCTGGATAACGGCGACTGGACACGCGGTAGTGGCCGCAAACGCTATTACGCTGTTCTGGACAACCTGTACGGGGGAGAGTCTTCTCCGCAGTTTTCAGAATGGTCAGAAGCGTTTGACTGGCTCTCCGCGAAGAGCCGGAAGCTAAAACTGCCGAAGCGTAAATTGCCTCGGGAAAGCGCGTTGTTGAGAGGTCGAGAGAGAGCTGCGGCTGAAATCGCCAAGTGTGACCTCGACACCTACAACAACTGGCTCCAGGGCTTCACCTTTGGGGTAGTTGTCGCAACCTACGAAAACGTAGGTACTGCTGATGAGCCTGAGTGGTCATTCGTTGAATCGGATGAGTGCTGGGGGTATATCGGTGACGACTATGCCATGGAGGAAGTAAGGGCTCGCGTAACCGCAGAAGTTCAGCGCCTACAGCCGAAAGCGGCTTAATTAACCCTGCCGGGGTGTGTCCCGGTAAGGGGCACCTCCGGTTCAACATCGGAGGAAGTATGAATCAACAGCACAATCAACAGCCTGGTCACCCGGTAATGCCGAGGCCAGGTCTGGAAAGTTGGAGCTACGTGGCCGAGCTGAAAAGCAAATGGCAGTCGCCACCGGATTCCATGAAAGTCATGGAGTTCTTTGGGACGGGCGATCCGTTTTTTGGTGGAGATGCCTGCGATCTCATCCTGGATAAATCCTGTCACTTGGTTGAAGAGTGGAAGGTTGCTTCAGAGAACATCGCATCATTCAAAACCATAGAGGCTGCTTACAAAGCAGCTCAGCGGATCCCTAACCGGCGTCCGGGCAGTATTCTCGGTGTTATCCCAAGCTGGGATGCTCCGCGAAAACCGGCTGCCCAGAGATACCCGCGTCTGCTGAAAGCGTTATCCAGCCAGTGCTTGCTCACACCACTCGAAGCTTTGAGTGTCCTGAACCGTCAGGAGCCTGAAGCCGTCCGCCATTTAGGGGGATGGGAAAAGGCAGTTCAAGCAGCCTGGCACTCTCGCCATCGTTGAAACAAATCCCGTGGAACTTCGTGTCCACGGGATTTGCACCTTTTTTGGGCAAATAGAGCGGTGACATTTCTGCCGGTTTGGATAGAATCAATATGGTTGACCGGTTTTTCCCGAGCGTTCCGCAAGGAGTGTTCCGGAAAAACAGTTTTGCTCTCATCGTGAGAGTGAAAGTAGGTAGCTGGCCTCTGAAAAGAAACAGCAAATTACATTAACCCCACCGGGGGCACACTGCCCCCTGGGGATGGTGTGTCCCAATCGAACGAGAGGAACACGCCATGAACTTAAATATCAAAACCCTGATTCTCGAAGCCGTGCGCGAAGCCCTTGAGGTTGCCCAGCATGCAGCAGAGAAACAGCGGCCTATCAAAAACATCTGTGCCGAAGCCATTTGCAACCGATTTCTCAATGAGAAAGAAGAAGCCATGGCCAAGGACACAAACAGCAACATCTTCTGGTTGACCGCTTTCATCGAGAGTGATCGCGGCCTTGACGAAGCACCCGAACTGGATGTGATCGTTTCTTGGATCAAGGATGGCTTTATTTCCGGCTTCGATGAAGACGATTCCGGAAATGGGCAATACGTCTTTGATGTCTATTCCAGAGATTATGCGATGCCCCAGGATCAGGCTCCGAATGCGGCAGAATCAACTGAAGCAAAGGAGTGATTCATGGCATATGCAAAGAAATTGTCCGAGGCGAAGTTCAACCAGATATACGATGAGCTGTATAAGCGAGCGGAAGCCGCTGCAAAAGCCGCGTATCAGGAGAAACTCGCCAAGGCAAAAACCCCCAAGCAACGACAAGCATGCGCCGGGCACTATCCAAGCGACTGGTCGGAGCTGTTAGACCTGTGGTGTCGGAACAAAGTGACAAACCTGCATGTGTTGGAATGCTTGAGAATAGGGCATGTTTACAGCGGCCAGGAACTGGCTGGCTAACGTGTCTTCAACATGAACCCGTCTGCCGGGCGCACCTGCCCGGTCAGGGTAAGTGCGCTGACAGCACAATCTGAGAGGAGAGTGCATGCCCCAAGCAAAAAAACATGGTGTGCTACCATTGCCTAAGATCCCGTATCAGAGGGTGATGAGTATGCCCACCATAGAAATTCGCTTTAATGAGCGATCCACCATGCCAGAGAGGCTGGAGCGCAGATCCGAAGAGCTCGGCATATCTGTTGAGCAACTCGTAAAACGCTTCATCTCGTCTGGAATGCAAGACTTTGAAAGCGACGAAGGCCCGGCAATTCCCGGAGAGTCTCTTGAGGACTTTCTGGTGAAAAACGGAGCCTGGAAGAAGTAGTCGTTTTCCATATCAAGAACTGCCCATCAGGGCTCGGAGGTAGGTATGTCCAACCTTTCGGCCCTGGTAGGGGCTGTCCTGTTCGCTTGGTTGCCAGAGGATGAACACCCTCATCAACCAGGCCCAAAATACCGTCCGGTTCTCGTGATTGATGCTGACCCTGAAGGGAAGCGCGTTTGTCTGGCCTATGGCACCAGTCAGCGCGTTGACCAGAACGGGAAAGGGGAAATCACGTTCCGGAAAGATGAAATTAACGGTCTGACCAAAGATACGAAGTTTTGCCTCGGGAAAACCAAATGGGTTCCTGTGGCTCCTGAGTATCTCTCCAAGACGAAAACTGCTGGCGGCCTAACGGTTTTGGGTATGACTCCCAGAAACCGAACAGACGACCTTGTAGACCGTCTTGAGGAGGTTGCTGACCTGTGAAGCCTGCCGGGGTTCCCCGGCAGAGTCCTTAACGCCCAACGGGCCACCTACCCGTTGGGGATAGGTGGCCCTTCCAATTCTGGAGGAACACCTATGGCAACTGTCATCAACACCAAGCTCGGTGAGCATCGCGGTAAAAAGCGGATCTGGCTCGAAGGCCAAAAGCTCATCCGCGAAGGCTATCGCCCTGGCATGAAATACGACCTGGAAATCAAGGATTCTCAGGTTCTGCTTCATGTGAAGGACACCGGGCGGTTTACCGTCAGTAAGCGTGAGCGCAATGGCCGGGTATTACCGATCATTGATCTGACTGCGCAAGAGCTGGCGGAAATCTTTGATGGCGTGGAGATGCTCCGCGTTGCTATCAAAAACGGCAAAATCGTTGTATCCGCACATCACCAGCATCAAAAGGTGAAAGAGCGGGTAGAGCGGTTGGTCAACAAGCTGAAAAGTGGTGACCCGCTATCGGTATGCAGCCTCTTTATGGGAGGCGGTGTGCTTGATAAGGCACTGCACAAAGGTTTGTGGAATGCCGGAATCCCCAGCAAAGTTGCTGTCGCAGTAGAGCTGGAAGGAAAGTATCTGGATTCGTCTCTTCGGAACAATCCAGAGTTGTGGGATGACAACTCCATGGTGATTGAATCACCAATACAGGCTGTGAACATGAGCCGGAATCCACCACAAGTGGATCTGGTAGTGGGGGGGATCCCCTGCACAGGTGCTTCAAAGTCTGGCCGGAGCAAGAACAAGCTTGAGTTTGCCGAGTCTCACGAGGCAGCCGGAGCTATGTTCTTCAATTTCCTGCAATTTGTTGAGGTTCTCAACCCTTCACTGGTTGTGATTGAGAATGTTCCGGAGTACCAGAATACCGCCTCTATGGCTGTTATTCGCTCGGTGCTCGGATCCCTGGGGTATGACCTTCAGGAACGCATTCTTGATGGCAACGAATTTGGAGTGTTGGAGAAACGCAAACGGCTTTGCGCGATTGCCGTGTCCAAGGGCATTGAAGGGTTTGACCTGGAAAATGTTCTACCGGTACGGAAGAAAGAAGCGCAACTTAAAGACATCCTGGAGCCCGTTGCTCACGATTCTGATCGCTGGAAATCATTTGATTACCTGGCGGATAAAGAAAAGCGTGATAAGGCAGCCGGTAAAGGGTTTTCCCGTCAGCTTCTGACGGGTGAAGAGTCGTTCTGCGGAACCATTGGCCGGGACTACGCAAAATGCCGTAGCACTGAGCCATTCATCGTCAATCCAGAAAATCCCGCGCTTTCCAGGATCCTGACACCGGTTGAGCACAGCCGCGTGAAAGGAATTCCGGAATCGGTCATTGAGGGGCTGTCAGATACCGTTGCCCACCAGATTCTTGGGCAGTCGGTCATCTTCCCTGCTTTTGAAGCTGTTGCGAAAGAGCTGGGCGACAGTCTGTGGCGCTGGCAAGGCCTGAAACCGGCCTTGGTTGAAGTGGTGGACATCGAGCAGCCGTTTATCGGTGGTGAAGATTTCCATTGGGCGAGTGCCGTTGTTGATGGGGAAGGCTATATCGAGCTTACTCCAGCCGCAAAGGCAGTAAACATGCCCATAAGCTTTGACACAAAAAGCAGCAACATTGCCTTTTATGACCCTGAAGGGAAGGAAGTGAGTGCGGCAAGCGAGCCTTGTTACTTCGTGCCAGCAGCCATTGCTGGCGATGGAAGGATCAAGGTCGATGCTGGATTGATTCATTGAAACAACCGGGGCGCAGCCGAAAGGTTTGCGCCCCGGCTCTTTTGTGGAGGTTGCCATGAAAGTAGAAACAGTCGTGCGTTTACCGATGGCTGACAGCGGTCTGCAAAACAGCATTGTCCGCTTGAATAACCGGAGCATGGACTCAACCCGCAAGGATCGAACCCGGTTCTTTCGGCGCGAACCATTGGTGATTGTGAACAAGGCTGATGGAAGCAAGGTTCTTCGCTACGCCATGGGTAACTCCGGGCTGAAGATTTGCAAAAACGCCATCGGTTTGGACTATGACGCTGTGGATGCGCTGAATGTCAGCTTTAAGCAACAGGTTGATTTGGAGGTGCGCCGAGCCAAGTGCTGGGAAATCTGGCACTGGTATTGGAATCATCCAGACCAGAGTGTTCAACTGTCCATAAAGCTGGGGTTTGCTGGCGCTGCATTGGGAGTTATGGGCTTCCTTACCGGCGTCATACCGTTGCTTATTGGATAAACATAAACCCGAGGGGGAGAGGTGCCCTTCGGGGCCATGTCTCCTCCTAACTTTTGGAGAACCGATATGGTAGCCACTGAAAAAAATGTTAACCCGTACACCCTGGATGAGACGCTGGCGCAATTGCGACATTATCTGACTGAGGTGAAACGACCTGACGCCTTGGAGTTGTTAAACAAGGCAATAGCCAAAGCCGAAGGAGATGAAAGCTACGCACAAAGGATGGAAGCGGCTCTGCTTCATGGCTCTACAATTGAGTGCCGGAGCTTGCTATCAGACTTTGGCGATTATTGGGAGAAGCCCAGGGCGGAATTTCCGTTCTATCCGCATCATGACAACGTGAACCTGATAGATTCCGCGATGCACCACATCAAGCTTGGGTGTGTGGAGGAAGCTATCGAGTTTTACAACGGGATGCACAACTAACCCTTTAACCAGCCCCTTCTGCACAGCGAAAGGGGAAATGCACCGACGAATGAGGATTTGCTTGCAGCTATTTGGTTCGTTACGGCGATACCGAGAGCACCTCAGCGAAGGTCAAAACGAAGCAATAGAGAAGGCCCGGATATATCCGGGCCTTTTTTCTTTCACATGTGAAAGTTTTGTGCGCCCAAAAAAGGCAAATGCAGAGTTGTTGCCATGGCCATCGGGCGGTATTCTTGAGGTATTGTCAGCGTTGCTGACATGTCACGGTAGCTGGCCAAAAACAGCATTCAAATTAACCCAATCGGGGCACATCAAACCCCGGTTGGGGATTGGTGTGCCTCCGGCATTCTGGAGGTAACCATGGAAAATCCTACCTATGGATTCTTGGCGCTCGCAATGCGCCAAAGACTCATCAAACGCTGGTCGCTGATGCACTCCCTCCAGCCGGAGTCAGTGCTTGAGCACAGTGCCGTTGTAACGCTTCTGGCCATGCTGGCGGGCAATATCGCCAAGCAGCAAGGCAAAGAGGTGGATATAGCAAAAATGCTGTCTCACGCAGTTCTGCACGATGCAGCAGAGGTTCTGTGCTCTGATGTTGTGACCCCCGTAAAGAAGGCCAACCCCGTTCTCAAGCGGGAGTTTGAGCGTCTGGAAAAAGCGGCTGAAGATCGCCTTGTTCAAACGCTGCCGGATTCACTGAAAGATCCGGTATCTGAAGCGTTTGCTCCGGGCGGCTATGAGCAGCAGCTTGTTAAGGCTTGTGACGTTTATGCGGCTTACATCAAGTGCAAACTGGAGGTGGCCGCAGGAAACAAAATCGAGTTTGAAGACGCTCTTGGCAAAATGGAGCAAATCGTCATCCAGATCAAAAGCGACTTCCCGGAAGTGGCGGCCCTGGATGAATGGTTCGGGGAAGGCCTCGGGCAGTCGGTTGATAAACTGCTATCCGGAGGAACTGATGCCTGAACCTATCCAAATCAAAAACTTTGGGAATGACCGGTTTTGCGCCTCATTAGAGGAGCTTAAATCGGTTCTCTCAAACGAGTTCAGAGATCAGCATGTCAGTGTTATTTACCGGTCAAGAAAAACAGGTTTGTTAAAAACCTTGTTTGTATCGGTAGAGCAATCTGGTGTGATCAGGGAAAGCTATAGCCAGCAGGCTGAAGTGAACTTTGATCAGATCTCTGAAGATCTCTCATGAATCAATCGACAGGTGAACCCAAAATGGAGCCTGGCTCTGCCGTGATTTACGGGCTCGACGGTTGATTCTCAGTGAATAGATCTCGTGCGCTGGCGCTCGTCTGGCCCTGAGATCACTTGAAGTAATACCCAACCCCACGGGGAGACAGCTCCCCTACGGGGGAAGTTGTCTCTCTTTTACTCAGAAGGAGAGAAAACATGGGCTTTTTCAGTTGGAAAACTGCTGACACAAAACAGAGCATTCCGAACATCTACGCGAACCGGCCTCCGGTTACCGTGTATATGCTTCAGCCAAACGGGCAACAGCCTATTGCTGAGCCCTTCTATGAAGGCTATGGCAAATTTGGTGGTGTGGATGCTTACCAGTGGCTTCTGGAACAGAACGCTGAATACCTGGGGCTCAACCTTTGTGAGTTGACTCATGAAGAGCGAGCGATGCTGGGGATCAGTCTGGAGTGCGGGAGTGTATGCCGTGACACCGAAACAGGTGAGATCTGGCATATTTTCTTCGATGCGCGAAAGCTGGTTCCAGGCAAGTATGCTGGCATCAAGTTCGATCAGGAAGTTCCAGGTTACGGTGCAAGCGCAAATGAACTGCGGAGAAATGGTCGGTTCGAGAGCGTGGACATTTCAGACATTCTGAAATTTCCGTACCCACTGAAGTTCAGCTTTGAACCTGATGCTGTCTACGAAGACCTTCCCGAGTCTGAGATATGTCCTGAGCAGGGCTTTTTCTACGACGACGATGGTCACGAAGACGCAGCATAAATAAACCCCCACGGGGAACGTACCCCGGCTGGGGATGCGTTCCTCCCTGATTTGCGAGGAATGAACAATGTCTATTTTCGATCAGGCTTTGACACGTACTGATGGCAAAACACTCATCCTGACTAATGGGAGCAAGTGGGCCGGTGACACACCGGATGACATCCAGGTTCTACTGGAGGTTCTTGCCAAAAATGTGCTGGATCCAAGCTTTGAACAATACCATTGTTACGAGCCTGTGCCTTTCGATCCGTTGCTCAAAGAGCGTGGTGAAGAGAGCGCAAGGAAGTATTTGCCTTGGGTTGGAGCTGCAACGTTCTCTGGTAACTTTCTGACGGTTTCGCATGTGTTTCATATCATCACCCAAGATCAACAGGTGATTGAGACACTTCAGGAAGCCATTAGAAGAAATCTGGAGAAACCTGAATACCAACGCCACGCCTACGAGCTGTACGCGGATTGGCACTACGCTGAAACTGTTCACGGCAAACGTCTGGTGTCGCCCACGCAAGCGGAAGACATCCGATCCGGCAATATCTCAAGACTGCGTTACCCACGCAATTTTGAGGAGATGAAATCAGCCAAATTAATTGGCCCACGTTTCGTGAAGCAACCCGAAAAACAGTGTGCGTAACACCTGCTCGGTGCTGGCGGAACAAACCAACCCATAGGGGTGCTATGCCTCTATGGGGCAATAGCACCCTTCAATCCTGAAGAGGTGTTCAAATGACACAGTTTCTTGAAGAGCATTTTCAGAACCGTCTGAAAGAGCTTGGCTACCCCGATGCCCTGACTGTTGAGTTTAGTCTTGGGCATTGCCAAGGTGATGGAATGGCGTTCTATGGGAGCATCCCGGAGAGTTCGCTCGGGCCGCTGATGATGCGTCTGTTGTCACCACATGCCGATGGCCTGAACGCTGTCGATAGGGTGAAAAACCTGCTGGCGCAGAAGCACCTGGACATTATGGTGGATGTGATAAAAACGTTCGGACGTTGCGGGCTTGAAATAGCCCGGAACGATTTCGGACATCACTATTCACATTTCAACACCATGAGTCTGTATGACGACTCGGAACCCTTCGATCACATTTTTTCGGAAGGGGAAGATGTTGAGAAACTTACTGGCATTGAAGGGTTAACTCACGATGTTCTTCCCATCTGGGAAGAGATCTGGGAGCGTTTCTGTCAGGCACTGGAAGAAGACATCCCTCACACCTCAAGACTGCTTGAGGCTGAGGGTTACAAGATCCTTGAGGGCATGTCTTCAGAAGAAGCGGTCGTATGGGAGTTTCACACCAGAAACCTTGTTGTACGGCTTCTTGAGCAGCCGTGTCGGGATCTGTATGCAATGGATGGTTGGGACGATGAGCCTAAAAAAGACGCTATCCAGGGCATGCTTGACGGCACACAGCGCGTTGTTAGTCTTGAGGCTGAAGTACGGGATCGGGAAACCGATGTGGTGCTTGGTCAGGATTGCGTGGACGGCCTTCTTTGTGATGTTGACGACAAAGACTATGGCGGGCTCCGCTGGGAGCTTCTAAAAAATGCCATGGACGCGGCCAGAAGCCAGATCCAAAGATTGAACGTGAGAGCTGCGTAAACCATGCAGGAGGGAGAGGCTTCTCCCTCCTGCATCCAAGTCTGATTACCCTTGTTTCTGAATCCCGGATATAATGGTAATCAGATTTTGCTCTCCTCGGTGAGAGTAAAGGAGGTAGCTGGCCTCAATAAATAAATAGCATATCAATTAGACCCTGAAGCTTGGCTTGGGGTGTCCCTTCAAATGAAAAAGCCCCACCGGGCGCAATTGCCCGGCCAGGGATGATTGCGCCCTTCTGATTCGAGAGGAGTGTAATCATGGCCCTTCAGCAACAACTTCGACCAGGCTTCAAGATCTTCTTCTTGGGTATCTGGTTCGAGAAAACGGTTCATTCTATCGGTCTTGGGTTTACGGATATTGTCTACGGTTATGCCGTGGCCCGTTCCCAAAATGAAGCGATAGACCTCGCCCACAAGAAATACCGTGGGAAAGGCATACCGAAGATTCGGAAAGTTTCTGCTTCGGTTGCACGAAGCCAAAACCTGTCCAGGTACTGCTTTCCTGAAAAAATGGCTGGTATCCGCCTGGGTGCCACCACTCATTAATTAATCCCACCGGGGAGTCCCTCCCTGCTGGGAGATCTCCCCTGATGCAGTCCCGGTGTCGGGGTTTCCGTAAGCCCCCAGCACTGGAGGCTTACGGAAGCCTCGATGTCGGGGTTCCGTAGCAAAAGGAGAGAAAATCATGTCCTACTACAAAGCTGAAACCGTTCGTGAAGCAGCCTCCGGCAATTGGCTCTTTATCGTGTCGGCGCTTGCGCCCCACGCTGAGGAAGCCCTGAAGCGGCTAGGTAAGCACGTTGCCTGTCCGATTCATGGCGGAAAGGATGGCTTCCGATTGTTTAAGAAGAACTTCCTGGAGACTGGTGGCGGGATCTGCAATACCTGTGGCCCCCGTCATGATGGTTTTGAGTTGCTCATGTGGCTCAACAACTGGTCATTCAAGGAAACGCTTGCCGCTGTTGGTGAATTTCTGGGTGTTGAAAAACAACTGACCTGGGAAGAGAAAAAGCAGCAGCAAAATAAAGTTCGACCGCAGCAACGCCAAACTCAGGCAGCTTGTGCAGTAGCAGGCGCAGCCCGCGAATCAGTAATTCCGATTCCGGCCCAGCCTCATGTGCAGCAAGAGCCTGAGCCAATGCAGGATGGTGCAGCATCGGAGGATTCAAAGGTAATTCCTCTGTTGATGCAGAAGTCCAAGCCCTGGTTAATGGAGTTGCAGGAAGACATGGAGCGCCGGGCTGAGCGTCAGCGCAAATACAGTGCTCGCCTCCACGAAAAAATCACTCAGATTTGGGAAAAGGAATGCCTCCCGCTCTCAAGTGAGTGCAATGAACCGGTGAGAGCTTACTTCCAGAACCGAGGCCTCGTGTTTCGCTGGAACAGGATCGAAGAGAGTGACTCGCTGCGGGTTCATCCCGCTCTGTCATACTTTGACGAAGATGGTAACGAAGTAGGGAAGTTTCCCGCTCTCGTATGCGCCATCCGAGACAAAGCCGGGCAAGTGATTACTCTCCACCGGATCTACCTGACGCAAACCGGTAAGAAAGCCCGAGTTCCGGAGCCCAAGAAGATGATGCCTGTGCCAGATGATCTCACGGTCACTGGTGGCGCTATTCGATTGGGTGAACCGAAATCCGGCATTATCGGTGTTGCTGAAGGTGTAGAAACCGCCTTGTCTGCGTTTAAGGCCACTCAGATCCCAACATGGGCGACAGTCAGTGCAACGCTGATGGAAGCTTTCGAGGTTCCGGAAGGTGTGCATACTGTCCTGATCTGGGCCGACAAAGATAAGTCGCTTACCGGCCAAACCTCAGCGCATGCGCTGGAAGCTCGTCTCAAGCAGGAAGGGATCAAAGCAACGGTCATCACCCCAAAACTGCCCATTCCCAAGAATGGCAAAGGTGTTGACTGGAATGATGTTTTGATTTCGCAGGGAACCGAAGGTTTCCCGACTGCTCAGAGAATCTATGCCTCACTGTTCGGAGGTTTTGCTTATGCCCGTGCTTGATGTTCGCAATATCGACACCACGCCGGGTGCAGACCCCGTAAATCCCTTTACCCCGCCTTCGGGCTGGGTAGGGGGTAGTGAGGAGTATAGAGATCTGTTGAGGCAGCGGTATCGCCGGGTCGATCATTACCAACGCATATATAGAGTTGTTCATTTCGCACAAAGGCGGCCAGTGAATGTCACAGGCCCATACGCGGAAGAGGCAACCTGTATCATTGAAACACTTTCACGAAAAAAATAGGCCAATCCTTCGGGGTTGGCCTTTTTTGTTTGTGGCTTGAGTCGGGGGTGGAGCGGGTTTCCGTGACCTGACTCTGGTCGAGAGGGAATCTGATGTATAAAGTGTCCATTTTGAGCTCAAACCATCAGGTACTAGGGAAGTGAACCTTGCAAAATCTCTTTGAAGACCTCGAAAACCTCCTCCAGCAAGACCAGTCGTTCATCTCGGACGGGGCGATCCTGAAAAACGCGGTGATCGAAGCTGCACTGAACCTGGATCCCGCATTACTGAAAATCCTATTGCAGTCGGAAAAAATCAAAGATCACTTTTTCACCGATGTTTCCGGGACAATGGTGTTTGATAAGGTTAAGTTCCAAGAATTTGTGTCAAACAAGGCGTTTCTCCCGGACAGTTACACTGCATTCAAGAACCGTATCGGCCTGATGGATGGCAATGGCAGCTACCTTGGCCAGTCTCGTGATGTTTCGTTGGTATGGCCGTATAAAGATTGCGTCCTGGAAGGGGGTATGACGAAGGAAGACCATGGCAGGAGCGAGATTTTCTGGAACACGACGCTTGCACCCGATGACATTACTCGATTTTTTGAGCCGAAAGTAATGACGAACTGGCAGCGATGGGATCAGGGTGCGGTGGAAGCGGATCAGCCTACCGCAGCAGGTGAAATTAAGTCTGACGATAACTTATTAATTAAAGGCAACAACCTTGTCGCATTGCATTCATTGAAAGAGCGATATGCCGGTCGGATTAAGCTCATCTACATTGATCCTCCCTATAATACTGGCAATGATGGGTTTAGTTATAATGATAGATTCAACCACTCAGCTTGGTTGACATTCATGAGGAACCGGTTAGAAGTTGCAAAGTCTCTTTTAAGAAGAGATGGAGCGATATTCGTCACTCTTGACGATACCGAAGTACACTATGCGAAAGTGTTGATGGATGAGATCTTCGGTCGAGAAAAATTTGTTGCTCATATTGCATGGCAAAAAAGGACTTCTCCTGATGATCGCGTAATATTGGGAAACGCACACGACAATATACTTGTATATGCTAGAGAGCAGGGAACAACAAAACGAGCAAATGGAACCTTTAAAACAATATTTGAGGAAAGCGCAAATCGGCTTCCGATGACTGATAAACAAAGGGCTGAATACAAAAACCCTGACAATGATCCTAAAGGCCCATGGGTTCACCGCGATTTCACTGCACAGAATCAAAAGAAGAATGGCAAGTGGGGACGTGAAAAGCAAATGTATTGGATCACCTCTCCATCCGGGAATAAATTCTATCCGCCAGAGGGTTACTGTTGGAAGGTTACGGAAGAAGAATACCGAACTCTGGAAGCAGAGAACCGTCTGTGGTTTGGCAAGGATGGGAACAACCAGCCAAGGCGGAAAAAATATCTCTCAGAGGAAAATGGAATTCAATCTTCAACGTGGTGGCCACACCAAGACGCAGGGACGAATGAGCAGGCTAAAAAAGAGCTGAAAGTACTTATAGGTACGAGCGAAGCCTCAGAGTTTACGCCGAAACCAGAGCGGCTTATTAGTCGAATTATTCAAATAGCAACCAATCCCGGTGACATCGTTCTCGACTTCTATGCTGGCTCAGGAACAACACCGGCTGTTGCGCAGAAAATGAATAGACAATGGATTGCAGTTGAACAAATGGATTACATCGAAACGCTCACAAAGACTAGATTAAAGAAAGTCATTGATGGTGAGCAGGGCGGAGTATCAAAGCCTCTGGAGTGGTCTGGAGGAGGTTCCTTTGTGTATGCAGAGCTTGCAGCCTCGAATTCGATGTTCCTTGATCAAATTCAATCTTCTCAGGATATGACCGCCCTAAAGCAGATTTATCAGGAGATCCAGGCTACAGGCTTCCTGCGTTATGACATAGATTTGAGCTCGTTCGATATTGATGTGTTTGAGTCGCTGCCGCTAGATGATGCAAAACGGGTACTGATGGATTGTCTGGACATGAACCACCTCTATATCAATCTGTCGTCCTTAAAAGATGCTGACTTCGATATTTCAGCCGATGATGTTGCCGCTACCCGCTCGTTCTATGGGGTAACACCATGAGCCAGACATTAAACGATAAGCTTAATGGCGCGGCGTACCTTGGGACTTTGAAAAAAACAATCCCCGACTATATATCGAACAATCTCGCGCCCTCAATCACGTTGCGGCCTTATCAGGTAACGGCGCTGGAACGGTATCTTTTCTACATGGAAGACTTTCCCCAGCGCCCGAGCAACCCCCACCTACTGTTCCACATGGCGACTGGCAGCGGTAAAACCGTGCTCATGGCCGCGCTTATAATGGATCTGTACCGGAGAGGATATCGAAACTTCCTGTTTTTCGTGAATTCGGCCCAGATCATCGAGAAAACAAGGGAGAATTTTTTAAACCCTGCATCGGCCAAGCACCTTTTTGCTCCGCAGATACGGATCGACGACAAGCCGGTAGAAGTGCGTTCTGTAGATACATTCGACGCTGTGAGTGAAGAAGCAATAAACATCCACTTCACGACAATCCAGGGGCTGCATACCCGGATGCAGATACCCAAGGAAAACTCGGTCACAGTTGAAGATTTTCGGGAATACAAGGTGGCGATGATTTCTGATGAGGCCCACCACCTGAACGCCGAAACCAAGAAGACCCTGACGAAAGGCGAGGCGGAAGAAAAGGTAAGCTGGGAAGGCACCGTCTCAGCGATCTTTGAGCAGCACCCGGAGAACATGCTGCTTGAGTTCACGGCAACTGTGGATCTTTCGCATGATGCCATCAGGAAGAAATACCACGACAAAATCATTTATGACTATGCACTGAAGCAATTCCGAGAAGATGGTTACTCCAAGGACATAGAGTTGCGCCAGGCCGACCTTCCACCGAAGGAGCGGATGATGCAGGCTATGGTGCTGAGCCAGTATCGACGCAAGGTGGCAGAGGCCAATGGGCTCCACTGCAAACCTGTAGTGTTGATGAAGTCCAAAACCATTAAAGAAAGTGGTGAGAACGAGGCTTTATTTACCGACATGGTTTCGGAGCTTTCCTCAGAAGACATTTTGAAGCTGAGGACTGCATCTAAAGCTGACGACACACTCTCCCGTGCCTTCGAGTTCATCATGGATGAGAGAGGCATGAGCGCAGCCAACTTTGTTTTGGAGTTACGGCGAGACTTTTCCTCTGAGAAGGTCGTGAACGTCAACAATATCAAGGATCTCGAAGACAGGCAGGTTGAACTAAACGCGCTTGAGGATCGAGACAATGAGATCCGTGTGATTTTCGCAGTTGATAAGCTCAATGAAGGCTGGGATGTATTAAACCTGTTTGACATTGTGCGCCTCTACGACACAAGGGACGGTAAAGCCAACAAGGTTGGCAAAACCACTATGGCGGAAGCTCAGTTGATAGGCCGGGGCGCACGGTATTTTCCTTTCGTGGCTCCAGATCAACCAGATGCAGCGAGGGAGAAGAGAAAATACGACAATGCGGTAGATAATCCTCTACGGATTCTTGAAGAGCTTCATTACCACTGCTCGCATAACCCGAAATACATCCAGGATATACGGAATGCGCTCCGTGAAACGGGCATGCTGGATGACACAACCAGAAGGGTTCACCTTCGCTTGAAGGATAGCTTCAAACAATCTTTTCTGTATAAAAATGGCCATGTTTGGGCCAACTCCAGGATAAGGAATCAGCGCAAAGATGTTATTGGCTTGGGCTCTTATAAGATAGACCCAGCCTTCACGTATCCCGACCTTATGACCGGGCGAGTGACAGAAAAATCTGCATTCGATGACAAAGCATCGTCAACTCCGTCTGAGAAGCCCAAGGAGCCGGTTAGCCTCGACTTTGCGCTGGCGGAATTTGGATTGCCGATCATTCGATTTGCCCTGGATTCCAACAGGTTTTTCCATTTCGACAATCTGAAGGCATACTTCCCGAACCTTTCCAGTACCTCGGAGTTCATCACCTCCCAAACCTATTTAGGCAACACCGTGGTATCGGTCAGAGGGCTGGCGGATGATCTCGATACCTTGGGGCCAGAGCAAAAGCTCAGCATCACACAGTATGTGCTGCACCAAATTGAGAACGGTGTGAAGCGAGAAAGCGTGGAGTTTGTTGGAACCAAGCGATTTGAACCGCAAAAGATCAGCGAATGTTTCACCGATACAACGCTGAAATTGAGAAAAGAAGGAGAGACTGGCCTGAGCTGGGTAAAAGGCGAAAGCAATGTGCCGGGCATCGACCAGATAGACCTGACTGCCAAAGATTGGTACGTCTACGATGACAGTTACGGTACTGATCAGGAAAAGCAATTCATCAAATTCCTGAACGATCATGCCGAGATGCTGAGGTCGCATTATGATGATTTCCACCTTCTCCGAAACGAAAAGGCAGTAAAACTGTTTGCCTTTGAGAATGGCCAGGCGTTTGAACCCGACTTCATTTTGTTTCTGCGGCGTTCAGCCGATAAGAAAGAAACCATAATGCAGCTCTTCATCGAGCCTAAAGGTACGCACCTAGCTGACCAGGAGAAATGGAAAGAGGACTTCCTTAAACAGATCCAGGGTGAGGCCAAAATCCAAACCGTCTTCCAAGGAAGCGATTACAAGGTGCTGGGCCTGCCTTTCTTCAATGACACTACGCCATGGATTAATGATTTCCGAGATTGTTTCAACCTGGCTACGGACGGCACTTCTAAGTAATAGCAATTGATGAGCGGCCACCTAATGCTTAACGGGTGGTCGCCAATCCCCTTCCACCTTACCCACCCGGCGCAATCCTTCTTCCTCTCGAAGCTTAATTAACCAACCAGAAAGTCTGAGAAGGGTAGGGGTTGCATTTCCGGAGCCCGTGATAACCTGAATGCGTTGATAAATAAACGAGACGCTGGCGGTGTGGCCGATCTGCGTTTCAGCAACAGGAGATAGATCCGATGATGACTTTAAATACCCTTTCCGAAAAACGAACTGATTCCGAGGCCCGCGTATTTTGGCGTACCGGAACGACCAAAAAGGGCATCCTTGATGTGAAGCTGGATTTCGAGCATGAGGACGCAGCTCTGATAGCGGAATTGATTGCTCTTCAGTACCTGCTTTTTGAGAAGAAGGTTTTCAATCGGGAACCTGGATCGGGCAACGGCTACAAGCTGGTTGTGTCAAAAGGTGCGATTAAAAAACTCGCTCTCGGCAAATCCAACAAGAAACACGCCGTAAAATTTGCTGCCTTTCTCACCAACCGCATGAAGGGTGTTGCCATTGAGGTGTCTCAGAGCCGGGATCTGATGGCCACACCGGAAGAACAAGCCCCCGAGGTTCTCCATGGCAACAGAGAAGTCTATGCCCGCACTTTCGACCCGGTAGAAACCCCGGCCATGGGGACAATCCTGGTGACCCAGCATGCCGTTGACCGTTACCAGGAGCGCATAACCTCCGGTGACCCGAAAAAACCCTGGGCCTCTCTCGTTGGCCGACTCATGCACCCGGAATTGAGAAAAATTGATCCAGGCAAACGGGTTCTGGCGCATAAGGCAAGAAAATATGGGGACGACAACAAAACAGAATATTGGAGTCATCCGACCTCTTCTTTCGTGTATCAAGTGCTGAGAGAAAGTTCGGGTGAGGGGATCTTGGTAACTGTGTATGAACGGAGGGATGATTAAAGAGAAACAGTGATAAGCACACAAAGTTATGTCGGCACAAAGTAAGTAATAGCGCGATTTGAACAGGGAGAAGCGCATGTTGAAGAAGATGGCTTTCGTTCTAGTAGGTCTGGCATTTAGCGCGGCAGCATTGGCCAATCCTACCTTTTACGGACTGACTCTCGGAGAGACGACTGAGGCCGAGCTTCAAAATCAATACACCGCTCAACGTGCAGGTGTTAATGCTGTCACAAATGGCAACATGTATAAGCTGGATCCTGATGAAATTGATCTGGTGGGACTGAATAAGCATGTTCTGACCGTATTCATGCAAGATGGGCGGCTGGGTGCGATTCTTGTCACTCTCAAAAAAGATCGCTTTGGTGATTTGAAGGAAATCCTTGATGGACCCGCGGGGGCATTTGAACGAGAACCTACGGTTTTGAACCCAGTGACCACGTCGAAACCGTAGGTTTCCGTCGAATCA
>MDSY01094526.1_pt1 | contig 19382 bp, 16 predicted proteins | sample 811131 | NCBI WGS metagenome assembly MDSY01 (sample SAMN05326643, study PRJNA326480) | marine metagenome | isolation source: seawater | place: Atlantic Ocean: South West | collected 2010
ACCCTTTTAGAAACTATGTAAATAAAGAAGTTTTATATTTAAACAAGAGAACTATTGCTGACCCTCAAAGTGAATGGTTAAAAACTCATTTAAAAACACTATTTTATGAAACAGTAAATTCCAAAAATTTTAATGATCATGGTTTTTTTAATAAAAAAAATATAATTAATTATTACGAAAAATTTACCAGATCATCAAAACATTTTAATACTTTTTTACTTTTTCAAATTTTGGTAAGTGAGCTCTGGTCGCAAAATATTTTATCAAAAGAAAAATAACTTAATATTTTTTTTAATTTTTATTCTTTTTTTGTTTTTCCATTAGATAATGTGATTACTTCATCACATATTTCTAAAGTTTTCAATCTGTGCGCTACAATAAAGATTATCTTATCTTTTTTAAATTTTTGTATTTCATTTATGATTTTTTCTTCAGTTTGGTAGTCTAATGAGCTAGTAGCTTCATCAAAAACTATAATTTCTGTATCAACATAAAGCGCTCTCGCTATTCCTATTCTTTGTTTTTGACCTCCTGAAATTTTAATACCTTTTTCACCTACAATCGTATTGTAACCTTCTGGTAGATCATTAACAAATTCAAATAATTTAGATTTAATTAAAATTTCATTTAGTTTACCAAAATCAATATCATCATATCTAAAACCAAAGGCAATATTTTCAGCAATACTAGTGTCTGTTAAATAAACTTCTTGAGGTACATAGCTGGCATAACTCCCTGAAAAAGCAATATCACGATTTAAGTCTGTGTTGTTTATGAGAATTTTTCCACTTGATGGTTTAAGTAATCCTAAAATTAAATCTATAAAAGTAGTTTTTCCTGATCCCGACTCACCTTTAATCCCATAAATTTTATTTTTTGTGAACTTATAAGATATGTCACTTAAAATTTCTTTAGCATCATATTTATAAGAAAGATTTTTAACATCTATATTTGTGATGTTTAATTTTTTAGTTGCAAAAATTTTATTGTTACCAAATTGGCTTTTAGAAAAATTTTCTTTTATAGTTGCAATTTTTTCTAAAGATGGAAAATGAAACCTAGTATTATTTAAATTAGTATTAATATTTATAAATGCAGGTAGAGTTCTAAGAATTATCAATACCACTAAAGATAAAATTGGAATTGATTCTTTTATGCTATTTTTGTCTAATAGAATAAAAAGTAATAAACCTGCCACAACAGACACAGCTAGGACTTCAAAAACTAGCCTGGGTAATTTACCAATAATATTAAAATTGATTACAATTTTTTCTCTTTGATTCATCTCTTTAAAAACACTTTTAATAAAAAATTCATTTTTATTAATTAGTTTTAATATTTTAATTGATGAAATTGACTCCATCAAATTTTTCAAAGTTTTTTCAGCATTAATTCTTACCTGTACACCATATCTTTTAACTCTAGTCGCTATAGCTTTGTGAAAAAATAATGATGTGATGCCCATAGTCAAAAATAATAAGGCTGCTAATTTAAAGCTTGTAATTAACATTAGGGTTATAAGAAGAATTAAAGTAATTGTTTCTCTAAAAATAATTATCAAATTTACAATAAAATCTGATACTCTTTTAGTCTCTCCTATAACTGTGTTAACAAGAATTGCAGGATTTTGGTCTTTATGAAATCTATAGGGCATAAGTAAATATATATTAAAAATTTCCCTAGATAGTTTTAGGTATAAATTCTTCATCACCCTGGCTTCACAATAGTGAAAGAGAATTAACGTTATATTTTTTATTAAAAAAATTGTGATTAAAATTATTGATGCATTTATGGCTAATGTTTTTACATCTAAAGATAAAATATAATTTCTTATTGAATCAACTGGAATTTTTTCTGCTACAGTTTGGGGTTCTGAGACAATAGCAATAAAACCTACCAATGAACTTATGCTGAGAGTTTCAATTAAACCTATTAAAACAGCAAAAATAAAAATTAAAAATAAATAAAACTTTTGTTTTTTGGTGGTTAAATAATTAACATGTTTATATACACTTCTCATAAAGTTGGCTTATTAAAACTATATCATTTAGTCAAGATTATGTTTTATTAATTGGTTTAATCAAAATTTTAAAATTAGTAGACTTATGTTAAGATTTTTATAAAAATACGTTAAATAATATTTTTTAAAATATCATGAACATTAAATTTCCACAAAAATTAAATAAATTACAAGTAGAAAAATTTTTTATTAAAAAAGGATTGGGCGATTTAGTTAGGTTAAGCAAGAGTTCAACAAAAAAAGTAAATGAAATGGTTCTTACTAATCCCTATAGACCTGAACTTCATGACTTATACTCACTTTATCAGTTTACAATTCTTAATAAAAGAACAACAATTTTAGAATTTGGCTCAGGGTGGAGTTCATTAATTTTTGTTCTTGCTCTCAATGAATTAAAAAATAAATATAATAAAGAAATTCAAAATTTAAGAAGAAATAACCCATTTGAGCTATTTATTTTAGAAAATGAAAAAAAATTTTTAAGTATCACAAAAAGAAGACTAAGTAACTTTGTAAAAAAAAAAAATATTAACATTAAAATTAATTACCATTATTCAGAAGTTTGCATGACAAGTTTTAATGGACGAATTGCAACAGAGTACAAAAAATTTCCACTATGTAATCCAGACTTTATTTATTTGGATGGCCCAGATCAATTTAATGTTAAAGGTAATATAAGAGGTATTAGCACTAGACACAAAGACATGATGCCAATGGTTTGTGACATCATTAAATTTGAATATTTTTATACACCGGGAACAATAATAGTTACAGATGGTAGGGCTGCTAATGCAAAGTTTTTAAAAGATAATTTTAAAAGGAAGTGGTCTTATAAAAATGATAAAAGAAACGATCAGCATATATTTTACTTGGATGATCCTTGTTTAGGTAAATATAATAAACGTCAATTAAAATTTTATAAATAATAAGATGTTTTTTAAGATTATTATTTAAAACAATAATTATAAATAATGAATAAATTCTTTAAAGAATTTCTTAAAAAAAATAAAAAAATTTTAAATGATAAAAATAAAGAAATAAAAATTTTAATTATAGATAGAGGCAGATATTATGACAGTTTAATTTATTCTATTTTGGGAAGTATTTTTTGCAATAAGATTAAATCAAATGCAATAATAATATTTGACAAAAAGAGTAACATCTATAAGAAAATTTTTAAAAGTTTTGGTTTTAATAATTTTTTTCATAATATTTATGGATATGGTAATTCAAATTTTAATATTATAACAAAAATAATAAAAAACTTAATATGCTTAGTAAAAGATTTGTTAATCATTAAAATAAATGGTCTTGATTGGTTTATAAAAAATTATAAAATACGAAATGTACCAATGGGTGATTTGATCTATAATACTTATGTCCGGTACGATCATTCTTATTTAAAAAAAAAAATTGATATAAAATTTGTTAAAATTTTATATGGCACTATACATAAAGCATCTCTATTTTTTGAAATAATTAATAAAAATAATTTAAAATATATTTTTGCTTCTGGAAGTGGCTATGCATCAAATAATGGAGTTTTATTTAGAATTGCCTCATTTAAAAAAATAAAAATTATAAAATTAGATATCATTAATGGCAATAGAATAGGATTTAAAGTTGTAAGAAATTATTTTAAATTTAATTCTAATAATTCTTTTTTACATATAAAAGATAAAAACTTTTTCAAACAATCTAACAATATTAAATACACAAAATTAGAAAAGTTCATAAAAGATAGAAATAGTGGAAGAATAAAAGGAAACTTTAGTAATCCAGGTGATTTAAAAAATGCCAATAAAAGTAAAATTTCTTGGAGTAAAAAAGAATTGATTGAAAAAATATTTCAAAGTCAGGAGTTTAAAAAAAAGATTGTAGTAATTGCAGCACATGCTTTTTCAGATGCACCACGGCAAGAGGGACTAATAATCTTTAGAGACTATTATGAACACTTGAAAGAAACTCTCGATTATATAGAAAATAAAAAACTTAAAAATGTATTTTGGTTGGTAAAGCCTCATCCTTCTAGTCGAAGCTATAAAGAAAGTGGTATCGTAGCAAAATTACTAAGAGATTATAAGAATGAACATATAAAGGAAGCTCCTCAAAATTTAAGCGCAATAAATACTAACAAAATATGTGATTATGTTGTTACATCCTGTGGCTCTATATCTCTAGAGTTCGCGAATTCAGGAAAATATCCTATAATTGCTGGGAAAGCGTTATATTCAAACCTTGGATTTACAAAGGATCATGTAACTAAAAATGAATATTTTAAAACTTTAGTAAAAATTCACAAAATACCAAAATTAAATAAAAAACAGGTCCTTACATCTATGAAGGTTTTATTTGGACTTGAAAGTTTAACAACACATACTGTTCTTAAAAATAGTGATATATTTGATAATAAAGTTTTTAATATGATGAAAAATAATAAAAATAATATTTTTTCAAAAGAGTTAATAGAAAATTTAAAAAAAATAGATTTTATTGAAGATAAAATGGTTAAAGACTTTTTATCAGTAAAAATAAAATAAAGTTATCTAAATTTTGGTTTGTACTGAGTTACTTTATTATTAATTTTGTATAAAAGTGGATATTTTAATAACACTTTTTTAATTTTAGTAATTGAGAAATATTTTTTTTCATTTTTTAAATAGAAAAAAAGTATTGAAAAAAATTTAAAGTCTTGAATTGTATCAACAGTTAATCTATATTTTCTATCTAATATAAATTTTTGCGGTAGTTTTATATTTTTAATTTTAAAATTTTTCTTACCAAGTGTATAAAAATAAAGTGTTGGATATTCTCTAAATATTTTTTTTCCCTTTAAGTTCTTAATTAATTTTTCAACTATTCTTAGCTTATTAAGCTTAAAAATACTTACATCTAAACCCATCGCTATTTTTCTTTTTTTAAGATCTCCAAAATTATTATTTGTTAAATAATCAATATTTCTATCTTTTAAGTAAAAGTTCAACATATAATCAATCATTTTTGGATCTACTAACGGATTATCTCCTGTTAACCGTATTATTATATCAGCATTATATTCGTCTCCAGCTCCAATTATTCTGTTAATAATATTTTTTTCACTTCCTCTATAAAAATTAAATTTATTTTTTTTTAAAAAATTTTCTAGTTTATTGTCTTTTTTGTTTTTTGTTATAGCTACCACAATTGAATCAATTTTTTTAGAATATTTTAATCTTTCAAGGATAATCTTTAAAATTTCTTTTCCTCGAATTTTCTTCAAAACTTTATTTGGTAATCGTTTTGAGTTTAATCTCGCTTCTACTATTGCTACAATCTTTTTTTTCATTATCTTTATATAAAATTATTTCATAAAATTAATCAAAATCTTTTGAATTCTTTCAAGGCCTCTTCCATCAATTATTTTACAATTATGTTTAAAGTATTCTTTTTTATTCATTTTATAATATTTATTCACAAGGAAATTTATTTTTTTTTTATTAGTATCTTTAAATTTTCCTGCATTAATAATTGATTTTTTTTTATCAAAATATTTAATCGCATACTTTTGATGGTTGTAGTTTTCAATAATAATTGGTAATTTACCTGAAGATATTGCCTCAAACATTACTGTTCCTCCAGTACAAACACATACATCTGATTTTTGAATTAAACTATATAGATCTTTAATGCCAGTTTTTAACTTTACATTTTGATCTTTTATTTTGAAGATTTTATTGCTCTTATTAACACCTGGGCCAATAATAGTATCAATTTTAAAATCACCCAGCTCCAAAAAAAGATTTGTCATTTTAAATAAAAAGTTTTTGTAATCTGCACCTCCACTAATTATCAAAACTTTTTTCTTTTTGTGACCGGTAAAAAATAATTTTTTTTTGTATTTTTCATTCAATAAAATGAATTTCTCACCCTGGAATACTTGTAATTTTTTTTTTGTAAATATTTTTTTTTTAGCAAAAAAAATACCATTAATTATTATTCCTTCATTAAATATATTTGTATTTATTTCATCAAAACTAATTACTTTACTAACCCCACACTGCTTCAATTTAGAAACTAATTCTTTTTCTGCTCCTAGTGTATCAATTACAAATATATCGTTTGAATTGAATTGAATTTTTTTTAGAATTTTTTTAGAATATAAAATAATTTTGTCTTTAGAATTTTTCTTTAGGTAATCAATTCCTACTTTGTAATTTTTAGATAAAAAAACGTAATTAAACCTTTTATTAAAATTTTTTTTTATTGAGTGGTGTATTCTTAATGTTCTTATAAGATGGCCAAACCCTGATTTCTTTCCATGATCTGCATCCACTCTAAAATAAACTGTTTGCTTCATATTAGTTTAATGCTAAATATCCATTCTTATGTCAACAAATAAAAAAATCTCCTGTTTTGAAGTAAAATTTTCAGAAAAAATTATAGATATAATTAAAATTTTTGAAAAAAATAATTGCAACTTAGCTGTTGTAGTAGATAATAATAAAAATTTTATGGGTGTTATTACCTCGGCTGATATTAGAAGGGGTTTTTTAAAAGGGTATACATTTAAGAGTTCAATTAAAAATATATTTAATTCAAATGCTTTATTTATAAAAGGGGTAGTTAACGAAGATAAAATTTCTAATATTATTTCTTCTAAGAAATTTCCAGAAATTGATCCTGCCCTTATCCCATTTGTAAACGAAAAAAATAAACTTTACGATTTAGTTAAAAAAGATGAAATTTTTAATTATCCTAAAAAAACTAAAGTAAATATTTCACCAAGAATTTTAGTTATAGGCGGTGCTGGGTACATTGGTAGTGTCCTTATTGAAAAACTAGTTGCACTAAAATATCAAGTCACTTTATTTGATAAATTTGTTTACAATGATATTAGTTTTTTTAAATCGAAATATAAAGATACTAATCTAAAAATTCTTAGTGGTGATTCTCAAAATATTAGTAAAATATTCAATGCTGTTAAAGAAAATGATATTGTTGTTCACTTAGCTGAATTGGTTGGAGATCCTTTGTGTGAAAAACGTCCAGAAAAAACTTACGCAATTAACTATTTAGCTTCAATTACTATTGGTGCTATTTGTAAAAACCTTGGTATTGATAAGTTTATATATGTGTCATCCTGTAGCGTTTATGGTGCAAATAAAAAACTAACTAATGAAAAATCACCAATAAATCCCCTTAGTATATATGCGAAACTAAAAGCTTTATGTGAAAAAAATTTAATACGTAATCTTGGAGATAGTACGAAGCCATGTATTCTTAGACTCGGTACAGTTTACGGTGCTTCAGACAGGCCTCGTTACGATCTAGTTGTAAATTTATTTTCTGGATTAATTGCAAACAATAAACCAATTTCTATAAATGGTGGCAATCAATGGAGACCCTTTGTTCATGTTAAAGATGTTGCTGACTCAATAGTAAAAGTCATAAAAGCAGATAAAAAACTAGTTAATGGTCAAACTATGAACCTAGTTGGAGAAAATATTAGGATAGGAAAAATAGGAAAAATTATAAAATCGTTATTTCCAAGTGCAAAAATTAAGCTTGATAACAATGTTTCTGATCATAGGGATTATAAAGCATCAAATAAAAAAGCTAAAAAAATTATCAATTTTAAAGCAAAATTCAAAATTACTGATGGAATAAAAGAGATAGTTAAACAAACTAAAAAAAATAAAATTAAAAATTTATATCACAAGAAATATATTAATATTTTAAACTACAATAAGTTTTAATGAAAATTATTAAACTATCTGAACCTTTAATTGATAAGAAAGAAATTAGTGCAATTACAAAGGTTTTAAAAAGTGGATGGCTTACCTCTGGAAAATTAACACAATTATTTGAATCAAATGTTTCAAATTTTTTAAAATCTAAAAATGTAATAGCTACTAATTCATGCACAAATGGCTTATACGCAACTTTAAAAGCTCTTAATTTCAAGCCTGGAGATGAGGTTATAACTTCTCCATTTACATTTATAAGCACAATAAACACAATACATCAATTAGGATTAAAGATTAAGTTTGCAGATATTAATTTAGATAACTTTAATATTGACGTTGAACAGCTTAAAAAGAAAGTCACGAAAAGGACTAAGTGTATTCTTATTACACACTATGGTGGTATTCCATGTGATTTAAATAAAATTTATAAATTATCTAAAAAAGGAATTAAAATTGTTGAAGATGCTGCAACAGCCTTGGGTGCTGAATTCAAAAATAAAAAAATAGGTAGCTTTAATAAATCAATTACTGTTTTTAGTTTATATGCAAATAAAATAATTACTACAGCTGAAGGTGGACTTGTTTCAACAAATGATCAAAAATTAGCAAATAAAATTAGAACCTTGATTTCAATAGGAATAGATAAAAATCCATGGACAAGGACTGCTGAAAAAATGAGCTATAAATATGATTTAAAATATCCAGGCTATAAATTTAACTTTACAGACTTACAAGCTTGCATAGGAATTGAACAATTAAAAAAAATTAAAAAAATTATTTTATATAGAAAAAAAATTAGAAAAATTTATGACAAGAACTTGTCTCATCTGGTTGATAAGAGTTTTATAAATATCTATAAAGCACAAAAAGATGTTAAAAGTGCAGAATATATTTATACAATATTAATTAAAAATACTAAATTTTCTAGAGATAAATTAATAAACTACCTAACACATAAAAAGATTATAACTTCAGTTCATTATATTCCAGCTATATATTTAAGTTATTATAAAAAGATATTTAAAAAAGAAAAATTACCTAACACCAAATATGTATTTAAAAATATTATTTCATTACCTTTTCACAACAAACTTAAAGAAAAAGATATTAAATACATTACAAAAGTAATTTCAGAATATTTTATTTATGAAAATAAAAAAAAATAAAACTTATATTATTGCAGAAATTGGGATTAATCATGAGGGTAAATATAATCTTGCAAAAAAAATGATTTTGAGTGCTGCAAAAGCTGGAGCCGATGCTGTTAAATTTCAATTATTTAATCCAAAAACACTAGCAGGTCCTCAATCGATAAAAACTTCTGAACAAAAAAAAAGAACAAATCGTAAAGAAAATTTATTACAGATGTGGGCAAGAATGACTTTTAATAAAACTCAATGGGTAAATTTAAAAAAAATAGCAAAATCTAATTCGGTTGATTTTATCTGTTCCATATTTGATTTTGAAAGTCTTCAACTTTCCAAAACAATTGGGCTTGATGCCTTGAAAATTGCATCATCAGATCTGACAGATTTAAAGTTATTTGATCACTTAAAAAATAACAAAAAACCCATTATCTTATCAACTGGAATGGGGTCAGTTAAAGAAATAACGACTGCAATTAAAAGGATTAATAGTAAAAAGATTTATATATTACATTGTGTATCAATGTACCCCTGTCCTAAAGAATTTATAAATTTAAATAGAATGTTGTCTCTAAAAAAGAATTATAATTTTCCTATTGGCTACAGTGATCATTCAAGTGGCGTGGATGCATGTATAGGGGCAATTACAATGGGTGCAAAAATAATTGAAAAACACTTCACACTCAATAAATCTTGGAAAGGCAGCGACCATGAGTTATCTGCAGACTTTAAAGATCTTAAAATAATTTGTGATTATGCCAAAAATATTAATTTAATTAGTGGTAATGGAATAATAGAGCCATCTAAAAAAGAGGCTCGTATGAGAAAATTTTTTCGAAAATCAATTTTTGCTAAAAGAGATATACATCCTGAGGAAATTATTACTTTAAGTATGATCGATACTAGAAGACCAGCTTCATTCTTAGATGCTGGTAAAATGGATTTGGTTGTTGGGAAAAAAGTAAAAAAGAAAATCTTAAAAGATGAAAATATTAAACTTTCCAGTATTTATTAAGCTACTATGTGCCTAGCTCATAAGATTTTGAGGCCTAAGGAAATATAGAAAATTATGGCTATCAAATAAAAGAAAATGTTTAGAGTTTTCTTTTAACTTAGCTAAACAATTTTCTATGTAAAAATTTAAAAAATAAAGTCAAACAAGAAAAGTTTACGTAAAAATGTGAACACTAAAGTTTTTGCGATTGGCGTTTTTTTTCATAAATACACTTCAAAAAATAGAAAAAATTATTGTCTTCTTATAAAAAAAATAAAGAATAATTGATATAAAAATTGTTAAGCCATGCATAAAAATGTACTGTCATGGAACCAAGTTGAGCTTGTTCATATATCTAGTCACTAAGGACCTTAAATATGTTTTTTATAATTTATAATTTTTTTCAAAATCTAGAATAACCCTAACATATTCATCTATTATTTTTTTATGATCTTTTTTATAAAAGGAAGGAAAGCTTATATGATTTTCGTGAAACCATTTTGAATTTTTAAGATTTTTTTCTTTAAAATTAGAGAAATAGTTTTCAAAAAAAGTAGAGTTTTTTTTATTTTTAAATGTTTTAGTCATATGCAGTGGTGGTGTTACTGTTTGCCTAACGTCTAAATTTTTTGACTGCAGAAATTTTATAAACTTTATCAGACTAAACTTATCATTTTTTTTCATAACCACTTTATAGCCAAAAAAACCACCTCTTTTAAATCCTTTAATATTTTTTGGAGGTATTAAAATTTTAGATTTTTTTAACTTATTTGAAAAATAATTAAAAATATTTTGACGATCTAAATTCATTATTTTTATGTTTTTTAGTCTTTCGAATGCTATTTTTGCAGCAATAAAATGAATTCGGTATTTAGTACCTATGCCAGTTTGGATAAAATTTTTATATTTATTTATTTTGATTTGAGTATTTAATCTTGGACCAAAATCTGAAAATAATATAGCTCGTTGATAAAGATCATAATTATTTGTTGTCAAAATTCCTCCTTCACCGCTGGCAAGCAACTTTTGATTATCTAAACTAAAACATCCAAAATCTCCAAATGTACCCACATTTTTATTTTTAAATTTTGCTCCTGGGGCGTGTGCACAATCTTCTATTAATTTTAATCTATATTTTTTTGCTATCTTACAAATTTGGTCCATCTTGCAGGGTTGACCCCACCAATGCGTAACTGTAATTGCTTTAGTTTTTTTTGTGATTAGTTTTTCAACTTTATCTGGATCTATATTGGCAAAATTTTTATCAACATCACATAAAATTGGTTTAGCACCAATTAGAAATAATGGGACTACTGTTGCGGGAAATGTATAATTTGAAACAATTACTTCATCTCCTTTTTTTAAGTTTATAGACAAATAAGCTGTGTGTAAGGCTGCCGTGCCAGAGGATAATGCTAAGCAATATTTGCTTTTATTTTTAATTCTAAAACTTTTTTCTAATTTTTCTATTATATCTGGTAATCCATTTTTACCATTTTTTAAATTAAGATAATAATTGGAAATTTTGTTTCCTATTTTTAGATCTTTTTCGGGCCAGCTAAAATGTGGCTGTTTATACTTTACTCCTTTAATTTTATTTAACCCAACAATCTTTCTAAATGTCATTTTTAATTTATGAATTTGAATCTTAATTTTAAAACTCTTAGAAGAAAATTATGAATAATTTTAGAAATAAAATTATTTTTTTCTGTGAAATTTATTAATGGCCAAAACATTTTATCAAGATAAACATAAAGTTGAAACTTATCGTGGAGATGTTGAAGTTTACTTTTATCAACTAATAAATTTTGCATTGGTGTGCTTGTTAAATTATCTTTTGAGTTTTCTAGTCCTTTTGAATTTTTACTTAAATAATTTTTATCAATTGAATAGTCTCTAAGTGCAACTCCTTCCCAAGGTTGAAAAAAGCCAACTTGACAATAAGGAGGTTTTACTATGTGATTAACTTCGATCGTATCATATACCATGTCAGCTGTTTCTTCAGGAAAACCGACCATATTAAATATATTAAAACTTATTCCATATTTTTTTACTAATTTTAAATTTTTTATAGCCTGTTCGTTGGTAAAGTTCGGTTTTTTTATAACTGTCTTTCTCAAGTTTTCATTACCACTCTCTAAGCCAAAACTTATACTTAAACAGCCCATCTCTTTTAGAGCTATAAGTTTTTTTTCAGTGACCGTGTTAATTGTTGACTCAATTATAAATGGAAGATTTACTTTCTTTTTATATTCTTTTGCTAATTCAATTAATTTGTCTTCTTTGATAGATAAAAAAGTTTCATCTTGATACCTAATTATATCAAGTTTATATCTTTTTTTTAAATAAGAGATCTCTTCTATAATCTTTTTTATAGATTTTTCTCTTCTAAAATTTTTAGGTGACCCATATGTATGTCTTTGAAAGGGGCTTATGCAAAATGTACAATTATATAAGCAACCTCTGCTTAATTCATAATCCATACAACGATAAATATTACCATGGTAAGGTCTATAAAAAGTTCTGTCATCGTAGATATCAAAATCTGCGAAAGGTAATTCATCAAGAGGTATTAGTGGTCTTAGCGGATTGCTTATTAGCTGATCACCCTCTAAATAACTTAAATTTTTAATATTTTTAAAACTTTCATTTTTATCAATAGAATTAGCAATATCTAAAAAAACCATTTCTCCCTCGCCACGCACCACATAGTTAACTGGGGAATTTCTTAACGTATCATCGACATCTGCTGTTGGCGCAGTACCACCTACAAAAATGGGAATGTTTCCAATTTCAGCCTTATCAATAATTTTTATTCCATGGAAGAACGCAAAAAATTCTCCTTCACCATGTAATTGGCTTCCCCAATGAGAGAAAGATATAAAATCTGGTTTAAATTCTCTAATTTTTTGGTTAAACGCTTCGATAATATCAATTTTTTTTTTACTAAAGTCGTAATTTTCTCCCTTTAAATTAAAATCCTTAAAGAAACCTAGTTCTACATTGGCATCTTCATGAGTGGTACTTTTCTCATATAAATAATTTGTGTCCATGAAGGTGGTATCAAATAGTTCCACATCATGATTGTGCTTTTTCAATAAAGATGAAATTAGTGTAGTTGGTATCGACTGCCTTCCTATTGAATCAGTATTTGGTTGCAAAATTAAAAGCTTAGCCATAGAATAATCGCAGTTATACTAGCAATAATTAATATAATCAATCAATTCATAATCTTAACATTAGTAGAACATGGTCACTTTTCTTTGTTGAAATCTTCATATATTAAACTAATAAATATTTGTTTATAAACTCTAATGAAACTTAATAAAATATCTAAAAAATCTATAGATGAAAAAATTTTTGAGTTAAATGATATTGGCTACATAACTATAAAAAATTTAATTCCACAAAGAATAATTGCAAGATACCTAAAATTAACTAAAGCAATTTACAAAAAAAGAAAGACAACAAGTAAACATACACCCAAGGTTTGGAATACAGCTGATGTAATACATAATTTACAAAATAAAGATTTAAGATATCTTAAAATAATACAATCTAATTTATTTGATAAAATTTTAAGAAAAAAATTAAACGATCCTCATTTTAGAAACTTAAAAAAAAATCAATCGAATTATATATTGAATAATTACCAAGCTAGATCTAGTGGAAAGGGTCCGTTATTCTTACATATTGATAGTGGTATTCCAACAGGAGATGTTACAACTTTTGTTCAGATAGCAATACCTCTAGAAGAAACTAACAAAAAAAATGGGTGCACTGTAGTTATTCCAAAAAGTCATAAAAGCAAAAAATTTAGTGATCGTGAAACAAAAAATTATAAATATTTAGAAGGAAAACCTGGTGATGTATTTATGTGGGATGGTAATTTATGGCACGGTAGCTTACCGAATATATCTAATAAAACACGTTGGTCATTAATTGCAACCTTTTCTAATTGGAAATTTAAGGGAACTTTTGACATACCAAGAACAATGAAGCAAAAAGATTATAAAAGATTAAACTTAAAAGAGAAAATTTTATTAGGCTATTTAAGTATCCCTTCTCATTCTGAAGATCATAGAGTTTCTAGTAGCATTAAAACTAATAGATTGCATAAAAAAGTTAGTGATTATTATCAAATAAACTAAAAAAAATTAATTAAATTTTTTTAAAAAAATTGCAGTGTTAAATACACTAAAAATAAATTTACTATTAGCATTATCAGTTGATTTTTGATTTTTTAAATAAGAGCAAAAATTTTTTACATTTATAAATTCATTTAATTGTTCATTTTTACTAAAAAAATCCATCACTTTTTTACTTTTTAGATTAATTAAAGAATGTATGCTTGAATTAAAACCATGTTTTTTTCTATCTAGTCTAACTTTATCGTTTAATATTCCTTTCATGGAGTCTCTAAATAAAGATTTTCCATAGCCATCTTTGATATACATGTTCTGCGGCAATGATAATGAAAAATTTAATAATTCTTTATTAAGCAGAGGGCTTCTATTTTCTATAGACATTTTCATTGAATTCATATCATCTTCATTACAAATTAATGGTACAAGCTCATGAAATAACTCGTTTAACATTCTGTTTTTTAATAGTGAGTTTGAATATTTTTTTTCATAAAATGGTTCAATACTTTTATTTGTAAACATTTTATTAATAAACTTTTTATCAAAGTCTGTAACTAGATATTCTCTTTTTTTTTTATTTTTGAATAGATCTAGATTTCTTAAATTTTTATTTAAAATTAATGGCTTAATGTGCTGTTTCCAGGATCTAAGATTTATTTTATAGTTACTTTTATTTAGCTCTCTTAAATGCATTAAAAAATGATCGTAATAGCCAGTAAACATCTCATCCCCACCCAGCCCTGAGATTATAACCTTTATGTCATTTTTCTTTATAATATTATGCATAAAAGAGTGAGTATAATAATTTAAAGATGAAATTGGCTTATCGTGATAATCGATAAGGTCTGTTAGTCTCTCAAAGAAATCTTCTTTATTAGGAAATTTGATTTTAATTGTTTCACAATTTAAATCATTTGTTGTTATATCAATATTTTTTTCTTCATTATATCTGGTATCTGCATCAATAATCGAAAAACATTTTATTTTTTTATTTAAAATCTTTGAAGAAATTGATGTTAAGGATCCTGTGTCTACTCCACCACTTAAGTAAAAACCTACAGGTCTGTCTGAAATAAGTCTACTTTTCATAGATCTAATGACAATATCTCTTATTTGTTCAACGGCCTCTTCTCTTGAAATTTTTATTTTTTTATTAAATTCTTTTTTTAATATTTGTGTTTTTTTTTTTAAGATTTAGGTTAATTAAAGAAAATTTATTAATCGTTCCAGGCTCTATCTTTAAAATATTTTCAAAATATGTTTCATTTTTTTTGAACAGATATTTATAACCATGCTTCAAGTATTGGTTTAAATGGTTTTTATTAACTCTTTTAATAGAAGAGCCCTCTTCAAGACTCAGTAAAAACTTAAGCTCAGATCCAAAAACAAGTGTGTTATGGTTTTTATATATATATAATGGTTTTTCACCAAATATGTCTCTAGACAGTATCATTTCGTGTTTCTTAAGATCATAAATACAAACGGACCACATTCCATCAAAAAGCTTAAAACAGTTTTCACCCCATTTGTGATAGGCTTTGATTAATACTTCTGTGTCAGAAGTTGTTTTGAAACTATAATTGTGTTCAATTAATTTTTTTTTTATATCTTTAAAATTATAGATTTCACCATTGTAAATTAGAATCAGGTTTTCAAAAAAAAATGGTTGATTTGATCTTTCATTATTATCAATTATTGCCAGACGGCTATGGAATAGATTAATTGAATAATCTTGATTTAAATTTTTATAGGCACCTTTTCCATCTGGACCTCTATTATTCATTAAATTAAAAATCTTATTTTTGTCACAAAAATGATTTTTCTTTAATTTGATAATACCAGCTATTCCACACATAAATTTATTTTACTTATATATAATTTATAAAAAAAAGTTCATTCTTTTTTTGTTGTCGCTTAACTTCAAAACTTTTTTATTAAATAGCATGCCATTTAATTTAATTTTCTCTCCCAAAACACAAAGATTTTTTTTTTGAATTATTTCCCATGAAAATTTTTTATAAAATTTAATTAAGTTATTTTTACATAAAAGAAATCCAATTTTTTTTGATCTTAAAATAGTTTTATTATTAAAGTTCATCAAAAAATTTCCTAATTTAGAGTTTCTCATTTTTTGTAAAATAATCACTGTATCAATAAGATAATATAAATTTATTTGTTTGTTTAATATCATTTTTCTTTTTCTTAAAAGTGTGTAACCAATTAGTTCTTTTTTGATAAACATACAATTATGAATATCATAACTTTTAACATTCCTTTCAAACCATTTTAGTTGCAATTTTATACCAAACTTCCAAAATTCATTTTTTAAAGAACAAATCTCCTTAATTCTTTTTTGGGAAAGCTTTCGACTAGGTATTGATAAATATTTAATATTCAATTTTTTATTTATCATTTCATTTTGATAATTTTCGAAAATTGATAACATTTTTCAATTAAACTAACTATATATAGTGAGTTTTTTAATGATGTTATTGGTTTATTTTTATATTTAATCATTTTATAGAAATGGCTAAATTGATTATCGCTTGCAAAAGACTTTATTTTTATTTTTTTAATTTTTTTAATTTTTTTAATTTTTTTTCCTTTAATTAATTCATAATCTAAGTTTGGCCAACTAATAAAACCATTTTTGAATAAAAATTTAATTGAAAATTCACTAATAGATCTTTTTAAAGAAAATGATGTTTCAAGTTCAAAAAATTTTCTTTTTTCAAATTCAACATTCAATATTGCAGCTGACTCAATATTAAAAGTTAACTTTTTACTCTTTTGAGGTTTCCTTACAAAAATACTAGAATTTATTTTTTTTATTTTTGGATATTTTAATATATTTGCAACTAATCCAATAATATGAGATCCTTGATCAATTAATGGTCCCCCTCCTGATATATTTTTATCAGTAAAAGAATTATTTATTTGTTTTGGAGTCCTAACATTAGCCTTACTACTTATCTTACAAAGCTTACCCAAATTTTTTTTATTATTTTTCATGAAATTCAATAATTGAAATGTTTCATCTCTAAAATTTTGCTGTTGAAGACATAGTATTTTTTTTTTAAGTTTTAAATTAATTTTGATAATCTTTTTTAAGTCTAAACTTTTTAAAACCATTGGTTTTTCAACCATTACATCTTTATTATTTTTGATTGATTTCAAAATTTGATAATAATGAAATTTTGGTGGGCTACAAATATCAACAATATGAATCTTATCATCTTTTAATAATTCGTTTGTAGATTTATAAATTTTTTTTATATTGTATTTTTTGCTAAAAGCTTTTGCTCTAGTAATGCTTTTATCAAAAATACCTATAACATTAAATTTTTTTTTTAATCTTATTAATGAAGGCATATGGAAATTCGAAGCATGTTTTCCACACCCGATAATAGCTACATTTAAAATAGAACTCATTTTTAATTTAAACTTCTATAAGATATTGTTTGATATAAGTAAATTATACTCTATATAAAATATTCTTTTAATAAAATATAATGAAATCTATCAAAACATCCAATACAAAAAAAATTTATGACAATGTATTTGGAAATAATTCTAATTTTTATAAATTAATACCTCATGAGGATATAAATAGGCTCGTTAAAAGAATAAAATTAAATGATTCGAAGTTTAAGCTTACACAAAAAAAAATTTTGGTGGCTGGGGGGTCTGGGAGAGCTGTATTGGCTTTTTTAAAAAAAAAGCCAAAAGAACTAGTGTATGTAGATCTTGTTCCTGAAAATATAAATAGAATAAAAAAAATTACAAAAAATAATGATACTATTAAATGTATTAATCTAGACATGAATAAAATTAATACAATTTTTTCCAAAAATTATTTTGATGTCATTTATTTAGAGGGAATATTTCAGCATCTTAATGAGCCCAATAAAACATTCTTAGAACTATTAAATGTGCTTCAAACAAATGGTTATTTCTATTTAGACTTTTACAGATCGGGGATCGTTTACTCACTAATAACTGAGCTAGCTAGAAAAAAAATACATTTTAAAGATTTTGTAAAATTTAAATCCTTCTTAGAAAAAAAGAAACTACATAAAAAAAAGTTATCCTATTCTATTTCAAATTTGTCAGAGCGAATTTATGATGACTTATTTGTTCCAAACATTAGATTTTATGATCCTAAAATAACAAAAAAAATATTAGAAAAAAATGGTCTAACAACTGTTTACTTCGATAAATTTAAGTCAATATCTGAAGTATTTAATAGTTATACTGTTTTTCATGCAATAATAAAAAAAAGCAAATCTATAAAAAAAATAAATATTTTTGATGTTAATAATGAAAAAATTTTTAACAAAATACCAAAGTATAAAAGTTTTATAAAAAATTTTAATGATATTAAATTCAAAGAAAAACATTTGTTGTTTAACTTTATTTCAAAACTTTTTCTCGATTATTCGATTTGGAATTCATCAAAAAACTCAAAAAACACTATTAAAATTATGAATAATTTTACCAAGGATTATTTAAATTAATTATATGCTTAAAATTATAAATATAGATAAAGATATTTTAAATGAATTAAGAAAAGATTTTTTAGAAATTTCTTCAATAAAAAACAAAAAGTTTAAGAATATTGAAAGTGTAATTAAATCATTTTCAAAAAATTCAAATTTTAAACAAAACATGTTTGATGCGTCTAATATGATGACGTCTCTTGGCTTTGCTTCATTTAAAATCTCTAACAAACTTCAAAAAATCTTTAAAACTAAGCTGGTTAATTGGACTTATCCTCAAGTAAGAATTGACGGTCCCTTTTCAAAAAAGTTTTCTACACCCGCTCATAAAGATGCATGGGTTTTAGATAAAAATAAAAATGGATATACTTTTTGGTTTCCTTTGAATGAAAAAGGAGGGTCTATATATTTTGCTAAAAGCTCTAATTCAAATAAAAAAAAATATAAAATTAGCAACCATCCTTATTGGTACCAACAAATTATTGGTGATATAAATTTTCAAAAACATCATATCAAACATGGACAAGGGCTTATATTTTCTAAAGAAGAAATACATAAAAGTGATTACTCTAACTCCAGAATTTCGGTTCAATTTAGATTTGAAGAATTAAAGAATATAAATAAGTTCAAAAGATCTGTTAGTCAAGTTTTTGACAGTAAAGTTCTATCTTATTGGAAGAAGAAAATTAACAAATAGCTGTTTACTATTGTTCATAAATTTTTTGTAAAAAAACCCCAACTGTTTAAGGGTCGGGGTCATAAAATAAAATATATTTATCCTAAAAATTTTTTTCAGTGCATAAATCAAGCCAATTGAGCTATTAGTACTGGTCAGCTACACGCATTACTGCGC
>MDSY01045221.1_pt1 | contig 19381 bp, 16 predicted proteins | sample 811131 | NCBI WGS metagenome assembly MDSY01 (sample SAMN05326643, study PRJNA326480) | marine metagenome | isolation source: seawater | place: Atlantic Ocean: South West | collected 2010
ATTGGGTATAACCATAAACCTCTTGTTATCGCTGAAATAGGGATTAACCATAATGGCTCTATTGATTTAGCAAAGAAGTTTGTTGATGCAGCATATTATGCTGGGGTTGAAGTAGTAAAGCATCAGACCCATGTAATTGAAGATGAAATGACATCGGAGGCTAAAAAAGTTGTCCCTGGCAATTCAGATAAATCTATACATCAGATAATGAGCGAATGTGCGTTAGATGAAAGCGATGAAATGGAGTTAAAAAAATATATAGAAAGTAAGGGTATGATATTTATTAGCACACCCTTTTCTAGAGCTGCCGCTAATAGATTGGAGTCTATGGGGGTTGTTGGTTATAAAATAGGATCTGGGGAATGCAATAATTACCCTCTAATAAAGCATATAGCAGGCTTTGGTAAGCCTATAATTTTAAGTACAGGTATGAATGGTATTGGCGATATTGAAATAGCAGTTAACATATTCAGAGATTTAAAAACTCCTTTTGCACTTCTTCATACCACAAATATATATCCCACTGAAAATAGTTTAGTAAGGTTAGGAGCCATGTCCGAAATTCAAAAAAACTTTCCTGATGCTGTAGTTGGACTTTCTGATCACACCCTTACCAACCACGCATGCTTTGGAGCAGTCGCATTAGGAGCCTCTATATTGGAAAGACATTTTACAGATTCAATGGATAGAGATGGCCCAGATATAGTATGCTCCATGGATGGACAAGCCGCAAAAGAACTAATTGATGGTGTAAATATTATAGCTGAGCAAAGAGGCGGTACTAAAGGAGCGATTGAGGAAGAAAAATCAACTATTGATTTTGCTTTTGCAACCGTTGTATCGATAAAAGATATTAAAAAAGGGGATTCTTTCTCTCTTGAAAATATTTGGGTTAAAAGGCCTGGAACAGGAGAAATAAAAGCTAAATCCTTCGAGGATGTCATTGGAAAAGTGGCTAAAAATGACATCAATGCTGATAAACATATAAGTTTCTCTGATATTATCGATGAATAAAAAAAAAATTCTCTTCTTAACTGGAACTAGGGCAGATTTCGGTAAATTAAAATCTTTGATAAATATCTTAAATAATGAGGATGGTTTCGAAGTAAATATATTTGCAACCGGAATGCATCTAAGTAAAAAATATGGCTACACTATAGATGAAATCTATAAGTCAGGTTTTAAAAATATTTTTCCATATATGAATCACGATTCTTCAGAGAGTATGGATAAAGCTCTTGCTAAAACAATAGAAGGACTATCAAAATATTTCTATGAAAATGAACCTGATATGATCGTTGTGCATGGAGATAGGGTAGAGGCTCTCGCTGGGGCTATTGTTGGCAGTTTAAATAATGTCCTTGTGAGTCATATAGAAGGGGGAGAAATATCTGGGACTATTGATGAGACAATCAGGCATGCAGTTAGCAAGATGTCTCATATACATTTCGTTTCCAATGAAGAAGCAAAATTAAGAATTCTGCAGCTTGGAGAAAAAGCAGATTCTATTTTTAAAATAGGCTCTCCTGATCTTGATTTAATGAATCCAGATTCATTACCAAAATTATCTGAGGTTATGGATAATTACGATCTTCATTTTAAGAAGTTTTCTCTTGCTATGTTTCATCCAATAACTACTGAATATAATAATATAAGCAAATATGCATCTGACTTTATCGATGCATTGATTAAATCTAATAAAAATTATATTTTGATTTACCCAAATAATGACTTGGGTAGTGAGTTGATATTAGAGCAATTTAAAAAATGTGAAGGAAATGAAAAGATAAGGATATTCCCATCTTTGAGATTTGAATATTTTTTAAGGCTTTTAGAGAGCTGTGACTTTATTATTGGCAATTCAAGTGCGGGAGTTCGTGAGGCCCCATATTACGATACACCAACTGTTGATATAGGAACAAGACAGCTTAATAGAGCAAAAGGACCAATGATTATAAATTGTTCTTATGGCGTCACTAATATTATTAGTGCTATTGAGCAGGTTTCTGTATTAGAAAAAGATAAAATTAATAAAGGCAATTGTAATTTTGGAGATGGTAATAGTGATGAGTTATTCTTAGATATCTTAAAGCAAGAAAATGTGTGGGAGATTAGTATTCAAAAGTCCTTCCAAGATTTAAACTAAATGAATAAATTTCTTTCAATAATCCCAGCCAGAATAGGCTCAAAAGGCATACCAAAAAAAAATTTATATCCTTTTCATAAAAAACCTCTTATTGAATGGACTATTGAAGCAAGCCTTAATTCAAAGTACATAGATAAAACTATTGTTTCATCAGACAGCAATGAAGTCCTTAATCTAGACTTAAATTTAAGTTTCTGTAGACATAAAAGATCAAAAAAACTTTCAAATGACTCAGCAAGATCTGAGGATATTGTTATAAATATCTTGGATGAAGAGACCTCACTAAACGATTATGAATATTTAATCTTTCTTCAACCAACTTCACCATTGAGAACAACTTCTCATATAGATAGTGCATGCGCAAAAATTATTAAAAATAATACAGATTCACTCATGACAGTTAGAGAAATTTCTAATGGAGTCCTAAAAACATTTATTCATGATGGTAAAGATGGTTTGAGGGCAGGGTTTGATAAAGAATTTCCTTTTATGCCAAGACAAGAGTTACCTAAGGCCTTCATGCCAAATGGAGCAATTTATATTACAAGAATAAAATCATTTATTGAAAACAAATCTTTTATGTCCAAGAATAATTCATTCATGGTCATGGATGGTAATTCAAGTATAGATATAGATAATCTTGATGATATTAGACATGCAGAAAGTGTAAGTAATTTTAAAAAATCATAAAAATGTTTAATTACTATTATGCTTGACAGCATATATATTTATAATCATATAAAACCTTGTATAATTCATTTACTACAAATCCTAGTATTAAATAAATAAATAAGTAACTGTGAAAAGTATAAATAGAAAAATTAATACAGATATATATTCAACATAATTAGGACAAGTCATGAGAGATGTTTTTGGTATTATTTTTAATTTTGAGAAAAAATTAAAAATAAAGTTTTTGTTTTTATTTGTATTGATTGTTCTTTTAGGAATAACTAATATGATCTCTGTTTTTTCTATAGCTCCTGTTGTAGATACATTGCTTGAAAAAAATCCTAGTGAGATATCATTATTTACAAAAATTGCAGCTGATATTTTAAATATAGAGGAATTCAATGTTTTTTCTTCATTGCTTTTCTTTGTTTTAGCTATTACTTTCACTGCTATCGGATCAATAATAGTTCAGTATTATATCTTAAATATCAAATACGCTTCTGTTACTGATCTAATGGGAAAATCATTTACTCAATTTTATAAGTCAAAATATTCTTTTTTTTCTGAAACTGACAAGGGCAGGCTCCTAAATACTTTTCAGAAAGAATCCGAAAAGATAGCTATAGTGATACAAGATGTTACAAGATTTGTTAGTTACTTTACTCAACTTTTATTATATCTTTTTATACCCTTTTACATATCAACAAGCATGTCTTTGATATTTATTTTTACTGCTGTAATTTTTTGTGCCCCAGTATTCCTTTTAAATAGAAAAGTTCATCCGATGGGTGTTAAAGAGACATCAACCTTCAATGCAGTTTCAAAAAATATACTGGAGAGCTTCTCTGCAGCAAAACTAATTCTTTCATACGGAAGACAAGATACAACTGTTCAAAAATACTTAAATTTTTATAAAAACTATACACAAGTCACAACACCACTCCAATTAATTATTTTCACTATAAATGTAATGATAATTCCATTAGGAACTAGTGCTGCCATGGTAGCAATATATTGGGGTTACCAAAGCGGCATTAATCTCTCTGAAGTTACTATGATTCTTTTTACTTTTTTTAGAATGCTGCCCCTGGTTGGACAGTTATCTCAATCTAGATCTCAAATTATTGCTTTCTCCCCAGCAATCGAACAGCTAAATGAACTTAATGCTGAAGCAAAAATTTACGAGGAAAGTTCAGGAGAAAAAATTTTTAAAGATTTTGAAAAAGAAATAACACTGAAAAATATTTCATATAAATACCCAAATGGAAAAGAAGTAATAAAAAATGTAACCTTAAATTTCCCAAAAAATAAAAGTATAGCTATTGTTGGTTCTTCAGGGTCAGGTAAAACCACTATTATGGATATTTTATTGGGTTTATATTATCCAACCTCAGGAACAATCGAGGTTGATGGCTCACTACTTTCTAATTTCGACATAAATAGTTATAGAAACAAGTTAGGTTATGTGCCACAAGAACCATTTTTATTTGATGACACGGTTCGAAATAATATGCTGTGGTCAAAACCAGATGCTACAGAAGATGAAATATGGAAAGCTTTAGAAACTGCAAATGCAAAAGATGTTGTTCTTGCTCTTAAAAATGGTCTGGATACAAAAACAGGTGATCGAGGAGCCAGCTTATCTGGTGGGCAAAGGCAAAGGATTGCCCTAGCAAGAACAATTATTAAAAAGCCACTTCTTTTACTGCTGGATGAAGCAACAAGCTCTTTAGATAATGAATCTGAAAGATACATACAGAAATCAATAAATAATATATCAAAAAACACGACAATGATTACCATTGCCCATAGACTATCTACTATAAAAAGTGCGGATTATATATATGTTTTAGAATCAGGAGAGATATTAGAGCATGGAACTTATGATGAGCTTATGAGTAATGGTGATAGTAAATTTTACCAGATGATATCTAAGTAATTATAATAAAAAAATCTCTTAACAGGGAGGTATAATTTTTTCATGATAGATTTAAACGAAAAACCTAAAGTGAATTTTTCATTCATTAAAAACTTATTGCCACCTATTGTTTTAGAAAAGATTAGATATATAAAAGCTTATTTGCGTTTCTTACCTTCTAAAACATTTCTAAAGCAAAACAAAAAATTAAAAAATATACAAAAAGGCCAGAGATGCTTCATTCTTGGCTCAGGCAAATCTTTGGATCATGAAGAAATTAAAGCTCTTAAAGATGAAATAGTAATTGGAATTCATAGTTTTTCTGAGCATCCAGATTTCCAACATATTTTTAACTCCAATACAGAAAAATATTTTTTTAATGCACCTTTGCATGGTCCTTTTACAAAAGATTATTGGATAAAATATTTTAAAAAACTCGAGAAGATTATTCCAAAAAACACAATAAATTTTTTTGGTCTTGATAACTATAATCCAAATATAAAAAATATTTGTGAGGAAAAAAATCTTTTTTCCAGTCATAAGATATATTGGTTTTTTTCAAATGTTGTTAATAATAATGATACATATACTGACTCATATAATGATTTAGATTTGGAATCAAATATATGGACTGCATGCACGGGATCAATTGGAGCATTAATAATAGCCTTGTACATGGGCTTTGATGAAATATATCTTTTGGGTATGGATCATGATGGGTTCTTACATGAGGTAGGTGAAGATCGTTTTGAGAGCATGGATATGAAAAATCCAATATACGCCGAAGAGATTACGCATATAAATGAGATGAAAAGTCGGGGCATTGCAGAAGGAAAAAGAAGCCAAGTATTTCAACAAACATCTGAAATATTTGAACAATATGAAAGATTAAATGCAATGCATCCAAACAGAATATTTAATCTTGGCAAAACTTCACTTTTAGATACATTTGAATCAAGAAGATTAGTTGATGTTATAAATAAATTAAAATGAAACCGATGTATCTACAATTTTTCGTAAATCATTTTGACGAATGTATTTTAAATTTTCTTTGTGGACGTAAGTAATATGACACCTCTTTTTAATAAGATTAAAGATTTATTACGAATTTTATATGTTTCATATTCAATGCCAAGAGTTATTAGCAGCGATGGCAGAGAAAAAGTTCTAATTTCTTATTTAAAATCACCATTTTATCTTCAAAATAGACCAATTAAACATGCTAATGTAATAGAGTCTAGGTCTATTTTTAAAGTATTCAGAGAGTTGGGTTACTCTGTTGATATTGTTGACTGGAGATGTAAAAGAAATATTGAATTTTCCAAATATGATGTTATTTTTGGTTTTGGGACGCCTTTTATAGAATCATTTAATAAAGATTATGAAATACAAAGAATATGCTACATGCCTGGGTGCAGTCCTAATTTTTCCAACACAAATGAAGCAACTAGAATTAATCTTATACATAAACAAAAAGGAGTTTTACTTAGACCAAGAAGAGAAGTTTATTGGCCTTGGATGCATGCAGTTATTAATTCTGATTTAGTAATTGTCGGTGGAAATGATCATACTGTTTCAACATATACAGACTTTACATCTAACGTTGAATCAATACCAATACCTGCTGTACCTTTAAGAAAAGAAATTTGTCATCAAGAGTCAGTTAATAAAGGTCTGATATGGTTTGGTGGAGCAGGTGCAGTTCATAAGGGCTTAGACCTAGTCTTGGAAGCTGTTGTTGGCCTAGATAATGATGTTAAATTAGACATTTGTGGACCAATAGAAGGCGAATTAGATTTTTTTGATTTATATAAAGATTATTTTAATCATCAGGATATTACTTTTAATGGGATGATAGACCCTAATTCAGATAGAATGAAAGAAATTATTAAAAAGAACTCTTTTGTTATTCTTCCGTCCTGTTCAGAAGGAATGCCATCATCAGTATCAACTTGTATGCAGTTTGGCTTAATACCAATAGTTACAAAAGAATGTGGGATTGATATTAAAAGTAGCTTTGGAATAGAAATAGATAGTCTTGACGTCGCAGGCGTTAAAAATGCTATAAAAAAAGCATTATCACTAGATAATCATTCAATTAAGGGTATGAAAAAAAAATCTATTGAGCATTCTAGAATTGTTAACTCAAAAAATAATTATGAAACTAGATTGCTTGAAATATTGAAAATTTTTGGCCTGAATTAAATACATCAATATAGGAAAGTACTCTAGTTAAATCAGAGTTGAGTAGTATAATCTTTCAAATAAAGATCTAATTAGTAAAAATGAATAAATTTATTCCAATATCGCAACCATCAATTGGCCAAAAAGAAATCAAGTATGTTAATGATGCTATGAAATCAGGCTGGGTCTCATCAATAGGAGATTATATTGATAAATTTGAATCTAAGTTTGCTAAATTTTGTGGAACAAAATATGCGGTTGCTGTTTCCAATGGAACTGTTGCGTTGCATCTGAGCTTAGCTGCTCTTAATATTAAAAGAGGTGATGAGGTCATAGTTCCTGATTTAACCTTTATTGCTACAGCAAATGCTGTTTCTTATATAGGAGCAAAGCCAGTTTTTGCAGATATAGATAAAGAAACTTTATGTATAGATCCTGAGTCAATTCGCAGGCTTATAACAAATAAAACAAAAGCAATTATCCCAGTTCATCTTTATGGCCATCCTGCTAATATGAATGCTATAAATAAAATAGCAAAAGAGTTTGATTTAAAGGTAGTTGAGGATGCTGCCGAGTCTCATGGAGCTGGGATTGATGGAAAGCTGGTAGGTTCATTTGGTGATTGCGGGACATTTAGCTTTTATGGAAATAAACTAATGACCTCTGGAGAAGGGGGGATGATCGTAACTGATAATAAAAAACTGCTTCAAAGATTAAGATTCCTTAGAGATCACGCAATGGATTCTAAGAAAAAATATTGGCATGATGAAATAGGATTTAACTATAGAATTACAAATATCCAAGCTGCTCTTGGTTTGGCGCAACTGGAAAGACTGGATAAGTTTATTCAAAAAAGAAAAGATATTTTTAGATGGTATCAGAATAATTTATCAGGTATGAAAGGCCTTAATCTAAACTTTACAAAAAATGATTGCGATAATGTTTATTGGTTCGTATGTTTATTAATAGACAACTTTAATCAAAAGAAAAGAGACAGGTTAAGCGAGTTGCTTAAAGAAAGAGGCGTAGATTCAAGACCATTTTTTTATCCCAATAGCCAAATGCCAATGTATAAAAAAAGTAAAACAGATAAAAAAAATCCAGTTAGCAATAGTATCTATAGTAGAGGCATCTGCCTGCCAAGTTACTATGATATGACTAAAAAAGACGTTGATACAGTCTCAAAAGTACTTTTAACCATCTTAAATGGAGATTCTTAAATGACCCTTGAATATTACAATAACTTTTACAAAGATCTTGCTGAAATCGATGCAAAAGATAATAACCCACATAAAATCAAAGCCTTCTCAGATAACTTTAAAACAAAAACAAAAATTTTAGATATTGGTTGTGGTTTTGGATCAGTTTCAGGAGATCTAGTTAAATCCAATCATATAGTTCATGGCATTGAAATAAATACAGATGCCATTAACGAGTGTGAGAAAAAAGGAATCGTTATTGTTAGTAATGATTTAAACAGTATGGAGAAAATCGAAGAGAAATATGACTGTATTTTGTTACTCGATATTCTAGAACATATCATGGAGCCCTTAGATCTGATCGAAAAAAGCTCAACGTTATTAAGTTCAAATGGTCAAATTATTGTTTCAGTTCCTTTATATTTCGATATTTTTGATCGTCTAAAGATTCTTTTTACTGGAGACGTAATAAGCATTGATAATTTATCATATGGTAAAGAATTATATAAAAGATTTAGAAGTTATAATTATGATCACATTAGATTTTTTAGGCCCAAAGATATAATAGAGATGGGCGAAATACATAATTTATCTATTAGTCAATTGACATATAACCCAGGAGGCTATTTTGGTAATAATAAATTCCTAAGATTTCTTTCAAGACTTGTATCTAATAAATATTCTGCAAAATTATTTCCTAATCTACTAGCTCATTCTATGATTTTTTCATGGCAAAAAAAATAAAAATTGGATTTTTAGATATAGCCAAAAAAGAATCAGGTGGTATCTATCAATATAGTCAGTCCATTTTGGATTCATTAAATAATAGAAGTGAATATGAGGTTATTGTCTATAGTAATAAGAGAATTCCAATTGATGATAACTTTAAATATAGGAATTTAAGTTATAAAAAAGGATTGTTAAAGTATATAAATCTTATTGGGATATACATTAAATATTTTTTTAAAATTAAACCAAAAATATATAAAGATATAGATATATTTATATCTCCATTTCCAGCTCTAGCCCCTCATTTCTTTTTAAAAAGTAAATTTATCTTTACCCTTCATGATTTACAAGAGGAGCATTATCCAAAAAATTTTACTAAAAAAGAAATATTCACAAGACGTCTAAGGAACTATCTTTTATTAAAAAAATGCTTATTTGTGATTTGTGAATCAAGTTCTGTTAAACATGACATCATCAAATTTTATAAAGTAGATTCAAAAAAAATAGCCGTAATCCCATCACCACCTCCCAAAAGCATATTTACAGATCAGAGGGATGGCCAAAAGGCATCTGTTATTCCTAAATATTCATTAAATAAAGAATATATCTTTTACCCTGCTCAGTTCTGGCCTCATAAAAATCATCTCAATATGATGAAAGCAATAAAAATCCTTAAAAAGCATCATCCTAATATACTATTGGTTCTAACTGGAAGTGAGAGATTTTTATATCAAGAAATTTTTAATAAAATTGAGGAGTTGGGTATTAATAATAATATTTTACATATTGGTAATGTACCTTATGAGGATTTAATTTCTATTTTTAAAAATGCAAAAATGCTGGTTATGCCAACTATGTTTGAAAGTATAAGTATTCCTATTTATGAAGCATTTTGCTTTAATGTTCCTGTAGTCTGCTCTAATGTTTGCGGTTTACCTGAGCAATGTGGAGAGGCTGCTATTTTCTTTAATCCTCAAGATCCGAAAGATATTGCAGAAAAAGTTCAATCTGTAATAGATAACCACTTCCTAATTAAAAAGCTAATAAATAATGGAACTAAAATTATCAATGAAAGAACTCATGATGCCTTTCTTGCCCAGCTTCAAATAGAAATAAATTTAAGAATTTAAATATTAATTTATGATAAAATCATCGAAATTAACTTATGGTTTAAAAAATAAATGAAAAAAGCACTTATAAGTGGAATCACCGGTCAAGATGGATCATATCTTGCGGAATTTCTTTTAGAAAAAGGCTACGAAGTTCATGGGATAAAAAGGCGGTCTTCATCTTTAAATACTGAAAGAATTGACCATATTTACCAAGACCCACACCTAGAATCAAAAAATCTTATTTTGCATTATGGTGATCTAACAGATTCAGCAAATTTAATTAATTTGATTGGATCGATTAAGCCAGACGAAATATACAATCTTGGAGCACAATCTCATGTAGCTGTGAGTTTTGAAACTCCAGAATATACTGCAAATGTAGATGCTTTAGGAACCTTAAGAATTCTTGAGGCCATTAAATCATCAGGCTTATCTAAGATAACAAAATTATACCAAGCCTCAACTTCAGAGCTTTACGGTCTAGTTCAAGAGACTCCCCAAAAGGAAACAACTCCTTTTTATCCTAGATCTCCCTATGGGGTTGCAAAGCTATACGCTTACTGGATTATTCAGAATTACAGAGAATCCTATGGTATTTATGCATGTAATGGAATTCTTTTTAATCATGAATCACCAAGAAGGGGGGAGACATTTGTTACTAGAAAAATAACAAGAGGTCTTGCTAATATAGTCTTTGGTGAACAAGATTTTCTATATATGGGTAATATAGACGCACTAAGAGACTGGGGTCATGCTAAAGATTATGTAAGAATGCAATGGATGATGCTACAACAAGACAATCCAGTTGATTATGTTATAGCAACTGGAGTTCAGTACTCAGTTAGAGATTTTATTATCATGGCAGCTAAAAAAATTGGCATTGAACTCACCTTTAAAGGTGAGGGTATCAACGAAGAAGGAATAATCAAAAGTATTTCAGGGCCATATGAAGGAAATTTAGAAATAGGAAGTACAATAATTAAAATTGATGAAAGATACTACAGACCCTCAGAGGTTGAAACATTGCTAGGCGACCCTTCAAAAGCAGCTAAAGAACTGGGATGGGTTCCTGAGATATCAATAGATGAAATGATAAGTGAAATGATGGATTGCGATATTATGAATGTTAAGAAAACAATAGCTGCAAGAAATACAAGGTAAATCAATGCAAGATAATGGGAACGAAGAGTACTTTGAAATAAATTTAAGAGATTTATATAAAAGAGCTAAAAATCACTTTTTAAAAATTCTTCTTTTTACAATACTAGGTGCAATAATATCTGTATTTTATTCACTAACCATACCTGAAAAATATACTTCACAGGCAATTTCCATTAAAGCAGAGACAAATAGGCCTAATTCAGACATAGGAGCAACTAGCGGCTTATTAAATATGTTTACTCCTGGGCCTTCCTCATCGGCTAATAAAACAATAACAATTCTCAAATCAAGATATTTCTTTAGAAATTTTTATGAAGATGATAAATTTCTATTTGAATTAATGGCAGTTAAGTCTTATGACATTAAATCAAAAAAATATAAGGTTGATCAAGCTATATATGATGAAACTAATTCTAAATGGATTGCTAAACCTTCATTTGAGTCTTCATATAAAGTCTTTCGTGAGGAACATTTTGCTGTTTCAGTAGATCAGGTTACAGACGAAATTTATACTTCTGCTAAACATGTTAATCCTTATGTTGCACTAAACTGGAATCAATTAATTCTTTCAAAAATAAATGAAATAAGTAAAAATAAATTTTTGAAAAATTCTGAAACAGCTTTGAGCTACTATAAAGACTTACTTGCTACAGAACAGTCACTTGCTGTGAGATCAGTTCTAATCTCTTCTATATCATCTGAGCTACAGACTATTGCAACATCAAATTTAAATGAAGAATTTGCCTTAGAGATAATTGATCCACCATACTTACCTGAGAAATCATCAGAACCAAATAATCTTGTTATTTCTATACTTGGAACTATTATTTTCTTTATAATATCTTCAGCATTTTTCATATATATCGACTTTCGGAAGACATTGTTTAATAGTTCACAGCATAAATCAATTTAAATTAGTTTATTAAATGCATCAAGAAAAAAAATACCTAAATATAGCATGCGGTTCAACATTTATTAATGATGATGTATGGACAAATATTGATTTTACGTCAAACTCTCCAAGTATTAAAAAAGCAGATATTTTAAATGGAATGCCATTTCAGGATAATGAATTTGATGTCATCTATTCCTCACATTTTATTGAGCACATACCTAAAGAAGATGTTACTTCATTCTTGAAGGATGTATTTAGAATATTAAAACCTGGTGGTTTATTTAGAGTAATCTCCCCTGATCTAGAGTTTTTAAATCTAGAGTATGTTTCTCAATATAAAAATAAAAATTATCTAAAAGCTAATTTCATAACTTCGTTAATTTTAGACCAATGTGTAAGAACTCGTTCTGGGGGTCAGCTCCAAAAAGATTTAGAATCAATACATGCCTCTAATAATAATGAGATGATAAATTATGTTAAAGCTCTTATAGGTCCAGATACTTTTAAAGATATTGAGCTTGGTAGAGAGTCTTTTTTTAACAAAGTTCTTAGAAAGATAAAACAGGATCCCAAGTTTCTGCTTAATATAATATTTATGTTAAGGGTAATGGTAGTTTCGGCATTTCTACCAAAGAGTTTTAAAAATTTAAATATTAGCAATGTTTCATTGGGAGAAAAACATCAGTGGTTATATGATTTTAATTCTATGTTTGAGGCTCTAAAAGAAGCTAAATTTGTTACTATAAAGAGAACAGAGTTCGATAAAACTAATTACCAAAATTATATCTTTGAAAACTTGGATGTAAACAATGGATTACCTAGAAAAGGAACTCATCAGCTATTTATTGAAGCTATAAAAAAATTATAATGAACATATCTGCAGAAAGTAAAATTTTTGTTGCCGGTCATAAAGGCATGGTGGGCTCTTCTATTTGCAGGCTTTTAAATCAAGAAGGTTATTCAAATATTCTTACCGAAGAAAAAAGCTCACTAGATTTATTAAATCAAAAACAGGTAAATTCATTTTTTCAAGATAATAAAATTGATGTTGTAGTTTTTTGTTCAGCTAAGGTTGGGGGCATACATGCAAACTCCACTTATCCGTATGACTTTATATATCAAAACTTAATGATGCAGAATAATGTAATTAATGCAGCCCATTTTAATAATGTAAATAATTTATTATTTCTCGGTTCGTCTTGTATTTATCCTAAAAATGCAAATCAGCCAATTACAGAAAATCAATTGTTGACAGGTGTTCTCGAGCAAACAAATCAATGGTATGCAATAGCAAAAATTGCCGGTATTAAGTTATGTGAAAGTCTTAATATACAGCATGATAGAGACTATAGAAGCATCATGCCAACTAACTTATATGGGCCAAATGATAATTTTCATGATCTCAATAGTCACGTTATACCGGCATTAATAAGAAGATTTTATGAGGCAAAGACATCAAATTTAAATTCAATAAATATATGGGGGACAGGAAATGCAATGAGAGAGTTTCTTCATGTTGATGACCTTGCGAAAGCCACTCTTCATATTATGAATATGAGTAAATTAGATTTCAATACTTTTAATAACATTATTGATGAATCCCATATTAATGTCGGCACAGGAAAGGATATATCTATTAAAAACTTGGTATATATTTTAAAAGAAATATCTCAATTTGATGGAGATATAGTATTCGATATAACTAAACCTGATGGCACACCAAGGAAAGTTTTAGATATTTCAAAAATTGAATCATTGGGTTGGTCCCCGACAATGACATTAAAAAATGGTATTCACCAGACTTATAATTGGTATGTATCTAATTTGGATACAGCTAAAAAAGTTTAATAATTTTTCATGAAAAAAATTTCAATAATTACTGTTGTATTCAATAGAAAGATTGAATTTGATAAGACCTTAGAAAATATTTTATCTCAAACTCATACTAATCTTGAAATCATTATTATAGATGGCGGCTCTTCAGATGGAACTTTGGATGTCATAAAGAAAAACAATGATAAAATTTCTTATTGGGTAAGTGAGCCCGATGAGGGTATTTACAATGCAATGAATAAAGGAATTGAGATTGCAACAGGCGAATGGATTAATTTTTTGAATGCCGGTGATTATTACTATAACAATGATACTTTAAAAAATACCTTTAATAATTTAGTTAATAAACCGCTAGATCTATTAATTGGAGATAGTATTATCAAATATGATAACTTTTCAAGAGACTATGTAAATGGAAACATAAATGAAATTTGGAAAGGAGCTCAATTCATTCATCAGTCTTGTTTTATAAGGACTGGTTACCAAAAAAATAACTTATATAACGAAAAAAACGTAATTAGTGCAGATTTTGAGTTCTTTTTTAAATCAATTTACCTTAATAATATTACAACTAAAAATCTTAATACTATTATTTCGGTTTTTAGTGCAGGCGGTTTATCGGATAATAAAAGGGTTCCTGCTCTAATTTCAAATTTTAGATTAGTATTGGAGATATATAAACCAAAGTTAAAAGTTATATTTTTCTATTTTTTTTTAATTCAAAAAGAAATATATAAATCTTTTCTAAAAAAAATCTTATCAAAAAATATAATTACTAAAATACAAAAATATATTTATGGCAAAAATTAAACAAACATTTTATTTAATAAATCCAGCTAGTCTTAAATTAGGTTATTTTTTAGGATTATGTTTCATATTTTTTTCTTTTTTGCCCTGGGTTAACTTCGGAACTAACACAAGAGATACTCAACCTTGGCCCTTATTATTTGGTTTACTATTTCTTCTAGCATCCTACAAAGATAAATATAGTTACAAAGAGCTTTCTATTGTCTTGCTGCCTATTTTTTCTTTTTTTGTATGGTTTTTATTTTCAAATCAAGTTCTCGATTTTATAGCTTTAAGGGCAATGACATCATATTTAGCATTTACAGTATGTTTTTTATCATTTGTAGCTTTCATTAAAAAATATGGATTTCCTTGGAAGCTAATTTTGTCAATAAATATGCTATATATTCTAATTGCTTTAACACAATTATATTATCCAACTATAGTTAGCAGCATAGTTACGACCAGGGGACTTGCTCTGAGTGGAAGAGGCGTTACAAGCCTGGCGTCTGAGCCAACCTTTTTTGCTATTTTTCTATTCTTTTTATCTTATCTTTATCTTTCTCAATCAAACTTCAAGCCAACTAAGAAAGTATCTTTAATGATTATCACTAATATACTTGCAATATTCTTCCTTTCAAAATCAAGCACTGTAATATTATTTATAATACTATCTTTACCATTTCTTTTAATTACAAGATTAAGGCTTAAATATATTATTGGGCTAAGTATATTCAGCTTGCTAATAATCTATGTTTCTTTAATTTTATTGGAAGATTCACGACTTTTACTTTTATTTTCAAAGTTTCAGGAAATTGGGCTAATGAAATTAATTTTTTTGGATGAAAGCATAAATGACAGAGTTGCGAATGTTATATTTCCTTTGCATGGTTTTTATCTAAACAATTTTTTGCCTGGAGGCTTCCATTCCTTTACTTCGATGCATGCACTCTTAACAGATTATTATCTTGGTTGGTTTAATTATGGCTCTGGGAGTACCTCTATATTGTCATATTTTGGGGTTTTCATATTTGAATTGGGGTTTTTAGGTTTATTTTTTTTGGGATGGGTTTTCTTAATAATTCAGGATGGCTCTATCAGACGATTTCTCGACACTTTATTACTTTTCATTCTTTTAAATAGCTCAGTGCCGCCATCTTTGCCCTTGATTCCATTCATCTTCGCAACTTTTATATTAAATAATAATCTAAAGAATAATGATTAAGAAATTATTAGTTATTGGAGAAAATAGCAAATTAGCTAAAAACTTTCTTGATGCTACTAAGAGCAATAAAAAATTTAGTTTAATGTCCTGCAGGCATAATAAAGTTCCCACTGATATAGACAATATTGATTATGTAATAAATTTCTCTTTAGACCCTAGGATGTATTCAGATAAATATGAAAAAGACTTAGATCAAGATCTATTTTTAGCAGAACGGATTAAAAATACACAAGCAAAATTTTTAACTATTAGCTCAAGGCAGGTTTATGGAATTCATAAAAGCCTTTATTCATTCAAAGAAAGCGATGAAATTAATCCCAAAAGAATATCAAACTATGGATTAAATAAACTCAGAAGTGAAAAAAATATTGTAGATGCTTTGGGAGATGAATCTAGATTAATAATATGCAGGAGCTCAAATATTTTTGGTGATGATGTAGGCTCAAGAAATTTTCTAGGGATAGCTCTAGAATCTTTGACTAAAAATGGATTCATATCATTAAATTCAAATAGAAAGGTTATAAAGGATTTTTTACCAGTAAGCTTTCATTCGAAATTTATTGAATCCTTGATCATGAATAATGCATTTGGTATTTTTAATGTAGGTTCAGGGATTGAAATTAACTTACAAGATTTCTGTGATGCACTTATATCAGGCTTTGGGTTAGGTTATATAAAGGATAATGACATTATTGATGATCAATTTGGTTTAGATATAGGTAAATTAAATAAACTAGCTAATTTTGATATTACTAGAGATACTATACTGTCAAATGCATATAATATCGCTAACAAATATAGAAACTAAATTATGAAAATTAATAAAATTTTAATTACGGGAGCAGCAGGATTTATTGGCTCCCATGTCTATGATCATTTTTCTAAATTATATCCAAATGCTGCGATCATTATTCTTGATAAGATGACTTATGCAGCTAATATAAAAAATATTCCTTCAATACTTACTAACAAAAACCACACGCTCATAGTTGGTGATTTAATTGACTTAGACACTTGCTTGAAAGCAACTCTAGACGCTGATTTAGTTATTCACTTAGCAGCAGAAAGTCATGTTGACAATTCTTTTAATAACTCAATTATATTTTCTAAATCAAATGAATTGGGAACTCATACTCTTATGGAGGCTTGTAAACAGAATAAAGTAAAAAAAATTATTCATGTAAGTACAGATGAAGTATATGGTGAAAATATAGATAAGGCTTACATAGAGTCTGATAGATTAAATCCAACAAATCCCTATTCAGCATCAAAGGCTGCAGCAGAAATGATAGTTAAAAGTTATCACACTTCATTTAAATTACCAGTAATTATAGTTAGAGCAAATAATATTTATGGCATTAGACAATTTCCTGAAAAAATTATTCCAAAGTTTATTTTAAGATGCATAAATGGAGAGGATCTTGAGATACATGGTGATGGAAAAAATTTAAGGCATTATTTATCAGCATATGACTTTGCTCGCGCTATTGAGCTATTAAATAATAAAGGTGAGTTAGGAGCGGCCTACAACATAGCTTCAGATTTAGAATTATCAAATATTGAGGTTGCAGATCTTATAAGCAGCAAATTCCCAAATAAAAGTATTAAAATAAATTATGTTTCAAACAGGCCTTTTAATGACTCTAGATATGCTGTTAACGACGAGAAGTTACGCAATCTAGGCTGGTCACCCAAAAAATCTCTTATAGACGATATCCCAGAAATAATAGATTGGTATATAGCCAACTTACATTTGTATAATTAGAGTAATTAATGCTTGTATATCTTTGCGGTGTTTTTAATGGTCCTCTTACAGGTCAAAAGCAAACATTACTTGCAATTAAAAGTATTCTTGGAAGTAAATTTGATCTTCAGTTAATGAATGCCCCATCTCTCGATAAATACTTTCTGTTTAGTTGGCTTGCATACATTACAAGAACCTTATCTAAAAGTCTCGTTAACAATGAGCCTCGTATATTTTATTTAATTATTAATAGATCTCGAATGAGCTTTTGGTTTAGAGATTTACCTATATACATTGCAGCCTCAACAACTAATTCTAAACTGATATGTCATTTGGTTGGATCAGATATCGAGTCTTTTGTAAGTAAATCAAATTTTATAGAAAAATTTCTTCTTAAAATCTATTTTTCAAAGGTAGAGCTATGGGTTGTTTTAGGAAAATCTATGAAGAAGCAAGTTGATAATATATATGTTGAATTAGGAATTAAATATAATTCATCTTGCTATCGCAATGGTAAGTTAAATACTTTTCAGCTGAAAGGATTTTATCCAATAGAATCAGATAATTTTTTTAATCTATCTAAGATCAACCTTAAAATAGATAATTTTGGAAATAATGTAAGAATTGGCTATATGTCAAATTTAATGGAAGAAAAGGGAATTGTAGAGTTTATTGAGGCTATGATTTTTCTTAAAGAAATCCTCGGATATGATATAGAGGTTTGGATTGCAGGAACTTTTATTGGAAAAACATCAGACAGATTGGAAGTGGCAATGAGGCTTGCAGAGTCTAAAGACTATATAAAAGTACTTGGACTTGCCAAGGGAAAGCTTAAATGGAACAGTCTTCTTGATACTGATATTTTTATCCTACCTTCATATTACAAAATAGAAGCCCTTCCTCTATCTTTAGTTGAGGCAATGAGGTTTGGGTGTCTTTGCATATCATCATCGATAGGAGAAATTAATGATCTGCTTGAAAATGAAAGAGGTATCATTATGAAAGAAGTTAATACTAACTCTATTATACAATCGGTAGAAGGTATATTGGCAGACACCTCGCAATCAAAGAACATTATTAAAAATTCTCTATCTTATGCTAGAGAAGAATTTTCTTATGAGCAATATAAAATAAGACTTTTAAATCTAATGGAATCACTTACGAAGTGAAGATATCCATAATCACAGTAACTTATAATAGCGAACAAACAATACGGACTACTCTTGATTCAGTTGCAAAACAAACATGGCATGAGATTGAACACATAATAATTGATGGCAGCTCATCTGATAGAACGCTTGAAATAGTAAAAGAATTTCCTCATGTTTCTTTGGTGATATCTGAAAAAGATGAGGGTATATATGATGCAATGAATAAAGGTATCAGAGAGTCATCTGGCGATGTTATAGGCTTTCTTAACTCTGATGATTGGTTTTATAGCAACTCTGTTCTTGCAGAGATTCATAATGGGTTTAATTTAAATGTCGATGCTGTTTATGGAGATTTAGTATTTGTAAAGAATGAACTAGATAAAACACCAAAAAGAATTTGGATTTCAGAACCCTACAAGAATAAAGCTTTTTTATTAGGATGGGTTCCGCCTCATCCAACATTTTATGCGAAGAAATCAGTGTACTTGCAATATGGACTATTCAAATCTGAGCTAATGTTTGCAGCTGATTTTGACATAATGTGTAGATTTCTAGAGAAAGAGAGCATTGTCACAAAATATCTTCCTGGGTATAAGGTTAAAATGCGTTTAGGCGGAGCCACAACC
>MDSY01120455.1_pt1 | contig 19379 bp, 17 predicted proteins | sample 811131 | NCBI WGS metagenome assembly MDSY01 (sample SAMN05326643, study PRJNA326480) | marine metagenome | isolation source: seawater | place: Atlantic Ocean: South West | collected 2010
CCAATGGCTACGCCAATTCTGTCGGCATCTGCGGGATGAGATTCGATGCCCGCATCTTCAATGGCTTGAGCGGCTGCGGCAATTCCGAACTGAATAAAGCTGTCCATACGACGGGCTTCTTTGGGATTTATGTATTGAGAAATATCGAAGTCTTTGACGCTCGCGCAAATTTTTACGCCATAGTCGGAGGTATCAAAAGATTGGTTCAAGCCAACACCACTTTGACCTGCGATGGCGGCCTGCCAAGATTCATCAACCGTATGTCCTATTGGACTGACCATTCCCATACCCGTAACGACAACTCTTCTCTTACTCATCATTTTCTCCAGCCAATGCCGACAAACTTGCTGATACTTGCTGCTATAAAAACGCCACTGATAATACTTAGAATACCGCCGAGTGTTGTTCCAAAAGGCGTCTTTCTACACGTTCTTTTCACAAAAAGCGTTGATTTTAAAATCAGTACTACTACCGATCGTCAGGCAATAAATTCACTACCGCCTAAACCATGAGTCTTTAGAAGTCATAGATACTCGACCATAAGAAATGCCATGCATACAGAAGTGCAGCCTGAGTAGGCAGCCAATAAACAGTTACCTACGCAGATGCGATTCGCAGCTGGCAAGCACCGCACCGCAACGAGAAATTGGCCTATTGATGAGCCAATATGTAGTCGACAGCTTCTTTCACAGTCGTAATCTTCTCAGCCTCTTCATCAGGAATTTCAGTTTCGAATTCCTCCTCCAAAGCCATAACTAGCTCCACTGTATCTAAAGAATCTGCACCGAGGTCTTCTACAAAAGACGCGTCGGTACCGACCTCATCTTCCTTGACCCCAAGCTGTTCACAAATCAATCTTTTCACTCTTTCTTCAACACTGCTCATGCGAATGTCATCCTTCAATTGTTCCTGGGCGCGAAGCGCACAGCATTCTATAGAGCCGTATAAGTCAATTCAAGCTATCAATTTACAACATTCAAGCAATTTTTCCGAGAGAAACAGCTTGCAAAAAAAATTGCAACTCTCCTTGGCATTTCCAAATTAACTTATTAAACAAAGTGCAAGCCGCCATTCACCTGCAGTGTTTGTCCCGTTATATAGCCGGCATTTTCACTGGCCAAGAACGCGACAGTTGCTGCAACTTCCTGTACGTTCCCCATGCGACCTAGGGGAATACGCTCCATCATCATCGCGGACTGCTCTAGCGTTAGAGAGTCGGTCATATCCGTAGCAATAAAGCCGGGAGCCACGGCATTTACGGTGATACCACGAGAGGCAACCTCAAGCGCAAGAGAGCGAGTAAAGCCCTCCAAACCTGCCTTACTGGCAACATAATTAGCTTGGCCAGGATTACCCATACGGCCGACCACAGAGCCCATGTTAATCACTCTTCCCCAACGCGCCTTTAACATGCCGCGCAAAATAGGCTTGGTAACTCTAAAGGCACCATTGAGGTTGGTATCGATGACCTCACTCCATTCCGCATCGGACATACGTAAAAGCAAATTATCTTTGGTAATACCTGCGTTGTTCACCAACACCAAGGGCATAGCAACACGGTCTTTAATCTGCGAAAAGGCGCCAGCAATATTTTCACTGTCCTGTAGCTTGAGCACTAGACCAAATCCATCATCGCCGAGTGCTGCTGAAATTTGCTCAGAACCCGGTTCACTCGTTGCCGTACCCACAACATAAAAACCAGCTGCGACTAGGGCCTGCGCAACACCGGCACCAATACCCCTACTGGCTCCAGTAACTAAGGCTGTTACTCTATCTGACATATCTACTCCAAATATAGAAACTGAACCGAGACTAGAGCTCGTTGGCGGCTCCTAAGCCGGCCATCTTAAAAAGCCCAATTGTCGGTGTTTCCTTCGAAATACGCTTAACCAATCCAGCAAGTACATTGCCTGGACCGCACTCAACACAAAGCTGCAAACCGTGGCTAAGCATAAATTGCACAGAGGCAGTCCATTGCACTGGGGAATACAGTTGCTCAACCAAATTGCTCTTTAGCTCGCCCACATCCTTAGCCACGCTGGCACGAACGTTTTGCACTACTGGAATCGTCGGCATAACTACTGCAATGGCATCCAAGGCTTGTGAAAAGTCGTCTGCCGCAGACGCCATCAACTTGGAATGAAAGGGCCCGCTAACATTTAACTTCAATGCCCGCTTAGCTCCCGCTGCCTTACACGCTTCAATGGCTTCGTCTACCGCGCTCATGTCACCAGCGATAACCACTTGCCCAGGAGCATTATAGTTAGCCACACTGACCTCCCCAGCAACCGAGGCGCAACAGGCTTCAATTGCATCATCATCCAAACCTAGCACCGCTGCCATACCGCCTTGACCGCTGGGAACAGCGCGCTGCATTAACTCACCACGAGTACGCACTAGTCTCACGCCGTCTTCAAAGCTCATAGCGCCGGCGCAAACCAATGCGGAATATTCACCTAGGCTATGACCTGCCATAACGTTGACCTTCTCACCGCCCGCTGACCAGAGCTCCCATAAGGCAACGCTGGCCACCAATAAAGCAGGCTGGGTATTTTCTGTAGAACCTAAAACCTCTGCGGTGCCCTCTTGGACAATGGACCATAAATCGAAACCCAACACTTCGGAGGCGACATCAAACTTTGCTTTAACTGAAGCGTGAGCCCCAGCAATATCAGCAAGCATGCCGACACTTTGTGCGCCCTGACCGGGAAAAATTGCTGCCAACTTCATCATCCAACTCCTTGCTATTAACTGCCCCAAATAAAGCGGCAAACATCATTAATCTGAGCCAACTTTAATTCGACCTTAGAACAAGCAGGCATTAATAAAAAAAATTACCCAAGGCAGTCTGCGCCTCGACCTGAAAAATCTATAAATTATCAACCAAGACTTTAGTCAGCCCAGATTCTACATATTTGTTGGCCTGGTTTAGCGCACTCAAAAATCCAAGCTTACCGGTACCACCATGACTTTTTACTACAATGCCATTAAGTCCCGCCATCAGAGCTCCATTATAACGCTCAGGATCTAACTCACGATCAAACGCCGACAAAGCTTCGTTGCCCTGAGCCAAAACTCTAAGCCTTTGTCTGATGTGGGAGGCCACGCCTTCTAGGGTCTTGAGCATAATATTGCCGGTAAAACCATCGCAGACGATGACGTCAGCGCAGCCCGAGAACAATTCAGTAGGCTCTACAAAGCCCACAAAATCTAAGCGATGATCGCGACTTAATGCAGCGGCAACGCCATTCAACACCCCCGTACCCTTGCCGCTCTCAGTGCCTATATTAAGCAACGCAACGCGCACAAAGTGCAGACTCTCAAAGCCCCCGCCAGAATAAGCCAAAGCCGCACCGAGCTTCGCGAATTGACTCAACATATTTTCACTACAATTAACGTTAGCACCTAGGTCTAGCATATAAAACTGCCCAACATTGCCCTGAAATGCTTTTATTATGGCAGGCCTCTGCAGCCCTGGTAACGTTCCGACGTGAGAGCGCGCCAAACCGAGCAGCGCCTTCGTGTCCCCGGAACTCACCACGGCTTCAACATCATTGTTAGCTAATAATTTGGTGCAAACAGCCATGGAAGTATCTGGCCTATTTCTAAGCACTTCGATGAGAGATTCCGAACCCTCAAGAAAATCGTTGGCATATAGAAACGTTGCGCCTTTTGCGGCGAGTACCTTTGCAGGAGCAGTCCCTTGGATAAGAGCTTGCTGTCCAACCAATACTAGGTCTTCAGGCTTGGAAAACTCCGCGCAAGCCGCAAGATTGTTTTCAACCCCGATGCTACCGCCCATCATATCTACAGCCACTAACCCCACGGCAACAACACTACAGATTTGGCAACAAGAATTGGCAATGATAGGAGCGAACGCCTAGACAGACCAATAGAGTGATTATTCGACGGTTTACCAGTCCGAACTGCGATCAAGAATTTTTTTTCGGGTCGAAAAAAGCAGTAGCAGCGGAATCGTTGGCCACGCAATCGAAATAAAGTCATGCGACCCCATACAAAAATTGCAGGGGAGTTAGGCGAAAGAATAAATCCATCGGCCATAAGAGGGGTAATAAGCAGAACTGCACCACCCCGAATATCTAACTAGCCTTTGTCAGGCATCACTTGACGGCCACGGTAGTAACCATCTGCGCTCACATGGTGACGTCGATGCGTTTCGCCTGAAGTGGTCTCTACGGACAATGTTGGTCCTGAAAGTGCGTCATGAGAGCGACGCTGTCCCCGGCGTGAACGAGTCACTTTGCTTTTCTGAACTGCCATTTTACTGTTCCTTTTATCATATCAAGAATCTACCGCGCAGATTCTAAAGTTAAACCTAACGCTACAACTATTCCCTAGGGCTCCTCGCCTTTCGTTTTGGTTTGTAGCTTCTGTCTATTTCTTCTTTTTTCTTTTGTTGGCTACTTTTAGCTCATTACTTTAAGCGCCCCAATTCTAAATATCCTCTCCAACCTCTGGGGTTGAAAGAGAGCCGATTTCTTGAAGAGCTGCCTTGAGTCCCAAAAAGGGTAACTGGCGATCTACTAACTCTCCTGTTTCTTTTAACGGATCTTTTTTTTCTCTTTGGACTTTCAGTTTAGGAGGCTCATCACTTACCCCATCGTCGTAGACCATTGAAGGTCTGTTACCACAATTCGAGTCTACGCATACTTGGCCGGGCAAATCGAGTAAGAGCTCATCCTCTACCAACTCAGCAATGTCTAGCCGTGGACCTTCTATCACAACAATATTTAGGTCAGCGCTTTCCTCTCCCGAACTCCAAAACTCAGCTTGCTCTTCAGTGGAGGCAATCGTTGCATTGAATGTGGTGCGTAGATTGTATGGCACTGACGCTTGGCACAAATGACAAGAAAGTTTCGCTGAAGCCTCAACGACACCTTTGACCACTACCCGGAACCTAGCGTCACGATCAAAGTAAAGCTTGACCTGCAAATCACCCAACTCAGTGCATTCTTCCTCCAGCCTCGACATCTGTTCTGACCGGACAACACGCTCTACCAGGGCCTTGCGTTGGCCCAGAGACTGGTATGTTAATGCTCCGTCTGTACGAGAATTCATAGCGGGCGCAATCATAAGTACCTGTTGTTGTTCTGTAAAGGCAAGTTGGTGTCAAAGTCGGTGTATTTGGTTCTCTAGAGTTAAGTTTTGCGCAAATTTTGGAAAAATTTGCCCTTTCCACCTCTGACTTAGGGTATAACTAACCCAGCCCAAGCGTTATTACGCATCAAGCAGCATGACTTTCTAACCCTAGACACGATAACTATGTCCTCCCAAATAATACTCGGATCATCCTCCAAATACCGCGCGCGCGCACTCAAAATCCTAGGCCTAGAACTAAACCTAGACTTTAGTCAGCAACCGCCAAACATCGACGAAACGCACTCGCAGATGGAGTCACCACGCGCCATTGCCTCTCGCTTAGCCTTAGCTAAGGCGAAAAAAATTGCGCAAAACAACCCTGGCAAAGTCGTCATAGGCTCTGATCAAACGGGCGCTTGCGGCCATCGTATTTTAGAGAAGCCGGGCAGCGCAGAGGCGGCTATTGAATCCCTTACCTATTGCAGCGGCAAAACCGCGACCTTTTACACCGGCCTAGCCATTTACCAATGCAACGCTGAGCAGCAAAATAATGCGAGGGACAAATACACCCTAGATGTAGAAACAACTCACCTGCAATTCCGCGCCCTGACAAAAGCACAAATCACCAAATACGTTGAATTAGACAGGCCGTTAGATTGCGCCGGGGCATTTAAGGCAGAGGGCTTGGGTGTCGCCTTGTTCGAATCTATAAATGCCGACGACCCAAGCGCTCTAGTTGGATTACCATTAATTCGCTTAATTTCGCGGCTGCAAGAGTTTGGCATAAACATACTCCCCCGCTAGTTTTAACTAATGCTTATAATTTGCCCGCAGCAAAAAAAAATTGGGTATCTCTAACTTTTTTTGTGTTTCGAGCTTTGCAACTCAAAGTAACCAGCTCCACCGCTTACTTCGATTCTAAAGCTCGCCAGATCGAGGCCATTTCTTCTTCAATGGGCGCAGAAACGTCTAGTCGGTCAGAACCGAAGGGCACCATGAGCCGAGACGAATGCAAACATAATCGAGACACTTCCAGCGCGTTTGCGCCACCATATTTTGAATCACCGAGAATTGCGTGCTGCTGAGACTGCGCGTGCACTCTTATTTGATGAGTTCTGCCCGTGTGTAAGCTGGCCGACAGTAATGTCGCATTGGGACCCGTACCTGCTATTTCAAAGTCAGTCCGAGCCGCTTGGCCGGTGCCGTCGACCCTAACCCTGCGCTCACCGGATGAACTCTCAAATCTCTTAAGGCGGTGATGAATACTTCTACAATCTCGAGGCCAGACACCATCAACGATGAGATGGTATTTTTTTTTCACAACTCTCTCCCGGAAGGCTTCTTGAGCAACTCTGAGCACACGGCGTTTCTTGCAAATCAAAAGACAACCCGAGGTATCACGGTCAATCCGATGCGCCAACTCCAGCCTAGGCTGGCTGCGCATGACTCTGAACATCTCAATTACCCCAGAGGTAATTGAGCTACCGCCATGGACCGCAAACCCTGGCGGTTTGTTGATAACCATAAGATCGTCATCCTCAAACAAAATGCATTGTTCCAAAATATCAGCGGTATCTTTATTCATTTGCACCGGCGCTTGCTCACGACTTCGCACCGGCGGAACTCGCACACGGTCATTCAACGCAAGCCTGTAAGTTGGTTTAATGCGCCCGCCGTTCACCCGCACCTCGCCTTTACGTAAAATCCGATAGATTTTGGTTCTTGGAACGCCTTTTAAATGTCGTAACAAAAAATTGTCAATGCGCTGACCTACGTCATCGGCATCCACAATATCCAAATATGTCACTTCCATTAAGCCCACCTTGTATAGAGAAAAACTAATCGTTTGAAGGGTTTAGCAAACACTGTTATCCTCCTTCCGAGATTGACGATGGCGCAATAGTTTACAGCTTGAGCGGTGATGTGCATCTGCAAAATGCAAATAGATGCTGCGGCGAGAGAAGGAATCAATTGTGCAGTTCTTATTTCAACTAAAATTGGTCCTTTCTACTGAGAGAGCGCAGTTAAAGAAACTTGTTGAAAGCACCGGTTTGAGAAATTAGTGTCGCAGAAATATACGTTAGGTAAATGGTGGTTTCATAGTTTGCAACTATACTGCAAGATACGACAAATTTGCGAAGAGACCTGACGTTACTAGGGGTTCATAGCGGACAAGAATAAGAGATAGAGCGTCTTGTTCAAATTTTTTAGAATTAGGTCTTCGAGAGAGTTCTCTAAGGCCACCATAGAGCGATTTTTAAATAGCGTTCTATAATGACGAGGTGCCTAAAGCACCAATATTTTGACGAAATAGTGATTGCATCAGGGCAGACAAGCCATAGCCTGATGATGAAAGCGACTTAAGAGCTGCATTTTGGAGTCAGGTTTATTTACCGACGTAAGAAATGATCGTATTGATAATTGGCCAGTCGTAGAAGAGCGCGGATAAGTGTCCGCAGAGATTACAGAATAATGATGTTAGCGGTTCGAGCAGGTTGTCTGCCGAATCCAAAGAAATAAAACGCAACGACAAAAACACAGAGACGAAAAAACTCGGAAGTCGGCGATTTAAGCCTACGTTAAATCGCTTTGAGTATATAGATCGTCAAAAGCTTGCCGACGTCAACATATGCGCCTCTCATTACAGGAGGCGGAGCATACGATGACTTAGAGCCTATAAGCGCTAGGCCCTCTAAAATAGGGCTTTAAAGAAGTGCGCTATGCGAGATTAGGTGGCATGTTGAATCGAAGCGTTTAACCGGTTCTAGATTAATCTAGATCGGTCATATCACTGTATTCCCGTCTCTTACCTCACTGTAACGTCCAAAAAATCAGCCGAGCTCAGAATGTGGCAACTGAGCGTCAGCTTTTACAGGACTTATTACAAATGAAAAGAATGCTAATCAATGCAAGACAACCTGAAGAGGTTCGTATTGCTCTAGTTGATGGACAAAAACTCTATGACCTAGATGTCGACAACGTCGCCAGGGAACAGAAAAAATCCAGTATCTACAAAGCGAAAATCACACGCGTAGAGCCTAGTCTGGAGGCGGCTTTTGTCGACTTCGGGTCAGAAAGACATGGATTCTTACCGCTAAAAGAAATCTCTAGAGAATATTTCAAAAAGAAAGGCGGCAGTCGCTCACCCATCCAGGAGCTAGTTGGTGAGGGACAAGAAATATTAGTTCAGGTTGAAAAGGAAGAGCGCGGCAACAAAGGAGCCGCACTCACCACGTTTTTAAGCCTTGCCGGTCGCTATATGGTACTGATGCCAAACAACCCTCGAGCTGGCGGCATCTCACGTCGTATCGAAGGCGAAGAAAGAGATCAATTACGAGATGCATTGACACAAATTGAAATTCCGGATGGCATGGGCGTTATCGTTCGTACCGCTGGCGTTGGTCGCAGCTCAGAAGAACTGAACTGGGATCTAAACTATCTGCTGCAATTATGGCAAGCCATACAAAATGCAGACGAGACAGAACCAACACCTTCGCTCTTGTACCAAGAAAATAGCGCTGTAATTAGAGCCATTAGAGACAACTTACGTGCAGATATTGGCGAAGTACTTATTGAGGGCGATGCAGCGTTTGAAGAGGCCTCAGCATTTATAGCTCAGGTAATGCCCCACTATGCTGACAAAGTAAAAGCATACGATGATTCAATTCCGCTGTTCAGCCGGTACCAAATCGAAAGCCAAATTGAGACAGCTTACGAACATACGGTTAAATTACCCGCCGGTGGTAGTATTGTAATTGACCCCACTGAAGCCCTTGTCTCTATCGATATCAACTCTGCCCGAGCTACAAAGGGACACGACATCGAAGAAACTGCCCTTAATACCAACCTTGAAGCGGCAGATGAAATTGCTCGGCAACTACGCATTCGTGACATTGGTGGTCTAGTTGTCATCGATTTCATAGATATGATGAACCCAAAAAATCAGCGCGCTGTCGAAAACCGCATGCGTAATGCATTAGAAACTGACAGAGCCCGCATTCAAACAGGAAGAATTTCTCGCTTCGGACTAATGGAAATGAGCCGGCAGCGTTTACGCCCATCGTTAGAAGAGATAAGCACCGGTCTATGCCCTCGATGTAATGGTCAAGGCCGCATAAGAGACACGAAGTCACTCGCGTTAGCTATTCTGCGAGTCTTGGAGGAGGAATCTTTAAAGGAACGTAGTGCGGTTATTCGCGTCCAAGTGCCATTGGCTATTGGTGCATTTCTGCTCAACGAAAAGCGCGGTGACTTAGCAACTATTGAACAACACACCAGCACTCATATTGTCATTATTCCAAATACTAATTTAGAAACACCCCACTATCTTGTTGAACGCCTTCGAGAGGATCACGTAGAGGGCGAAGGTGAAGTGCCCAGCAATGTTCTTTCAGACCTCGCTAATCAAGCCCAACAGCAAGAGATCCCGGCAGACGCGGCGTTGCCAACCAAGCCGCAAGCGGCAGTAAAAACGCAACTTCAATCTGCACCTCCAGCGCCCATTGACGTTTCAGCGAAAGCCACACCCAGATCCTCAACAATAAGCCTATTCAAACGCATAGTCAGCAGCCTATTCTCTGATGAAGTCGCGGCAGAGGAACGATCTAGACGTAAACCTGCGCCAAGCAGTCGAGATAGCGGTCGTGAGCGCAGCAGCGACAACAACCGTGAAAGCAGCGGTCGTAATCGACGACGCAACGATGATGAGAGCAAAACAGAAGTCGGCCTGAGAAAAGACGGTAAAAGTCAAGATAGTCGCTCGAAGCGAGGCCTGTCAGATAACGCAACGCGTGACGACAACCGTAAAGGCGAACAAACATCCGGCGAGCGTTCAAACAGAGATAGCAATAAAGACTCCAAAAGGGGGGAAAGGCAAAGTCCACGCCGGGAGGACAAACGCCGTGGAGAAAATCGCCGCGATGATGAACCAGAGCAAAGCAAAAAACCGGCTGCAAAAAAAGAGTCTAAACCTTTTGTAGTCGTGCCTAAGGAAGAGCGACAACCTTCCGAAGAAAATTTAGCGAAAAGTAAACGACAACCGCAACGAGATCGTTCAGCGCCGCCACGCAATAGTGAAAATAAAACAGCTATCCGCAAAGTCGATGAAAAATCAAAGGTCACAGTAATTCAAACCACTGAGAATAAGACTGGGCAAGCGCAGGCAAGCTCCACCAAGCGAGAGCAAGACACCGCTGAGCCTCGTGAAAGAGCCAGTAATGACCCACGTCATCGTGGAGCGAAGGCTTCACCGAGCGCAAATGACAACAGCGAGCCAAAAGAAGAGCTAGACGCCAGTACTGTGGAAATGCCGGAAATTAGCAATACCAAAAAAGCAGTCGATGCTGCGGAGAACACTGTGGAACCAGCAAATGCACGCCTAAACAGTCTAGCCGAAAATTCAGCAATTGATAAAGTCGTTACAGAAGTACCTGAGAGTGGCGCAGAAATCGAGACTCCAAAAATAGCTGCAGTGGAGTCACCAAATGCTGTTACGGAAGAGGCTCTTCTAGCTCCTAACGAGATACTTAGCCCACCGTCGGATGCTATTGTAAAAGGAGACAAAGAGGTTACGGTGGATGAACCTGAGACTACAACACCCACCAGAGCACCTGGACGAGCGTCAAACGACCCGCGTGAAGTGAAACGCAGAGGTCGCGAGAATGCCCTGCGTAAGCAAGGTGTTTTAATCCAACCGCAGAGTAATAATTCTCAAGAGAGTAGCGACGGTTCCAGCTCTAGCTGAATCTGATATTGCTCGAATACGCTGTTAGCGACATCCTTGGAGAAACTGAGGATGTCTGCACAGCGAGCTGCACCAAAGTTAACAATGACTAAAGGTTGCTGAGCCCAGCAGCCCACATCGCCATGCCGAACTCCCTTCCATCCCGCGTAATCGATCAACTGCGCCGCAGACAACTTATATTCCTGACCGTGGGCAAAAATCTTAAAGCCACGATTTTGCATCGCAGAACCCACCTCAATGGTGACAATAGGATTCTTAAAAAAGCTCCCTACGTTAGCGAATTCGGCAGGGTCCGGCAGCTTGCGCCTACGCAAAGCAATAACGCAGTCCGCAACATTTTGGGCACTCGGCTCAGCAGCTGGTAAATCTTTCAAAGCCCTCTCCAATTCAGGATAACTGCTTTCAATAGCTGGCAACTTGGACAGTCGAAACACCACGGAAACAATAATCCAATCTGGCCGCGACCTAAAAATACTTGAACGGTAGACAAACTGACAATCCTTTCGCTTTATCTGGCGGCTATCCCGAAAGCCATCAACGATATTTACACCAACAATTAGCTGCGCAACCTCTACCCCATAAGCGCCAATATTTTGCACAGGAGCTGCGCCAACGGAGCCCGGAATTAGTGCCAAATTTTCTAGTCCAAACCAGCCTCGCTTCAAGCTTTCCATCACGAGCGTATGCCAAACCACCCCGGCGCCTACTTCAACTAAAACAGAGTCGGTGGACTCCTCTACGACATTGATACCTTGAATGCGTATAGAACATACAAGACCGGCAAGTTTAGGCTGCAAAATCACATTAGAACCTGAGCCCAGACAAGTCATCGACAAATTGTTCTTTTCAGAAAAGTCCTGAGCAGCAACAACGTCGGTTAAGTGTTCGATGGCGCAACCCCACTGGGCGCGAGAGGTTAGACCAAATGTATTCTCAAGAAGATACTCACGCTGGATATTCAACAAGCTAAATTCCGAAACGTTAGATTAATCCGCACACCAACAGAGCGCTTCGTGGCGCGAAGACAATGCCTCTGTCGACCATCAAAGAAGAGCAATGATCCACTTCCTAAATCAAGGCTCTTTCGAGAAATCCCGCTCTCTGAACCGGAATTTATATCAATGGCAAAGCGCCGCGCTGCGCCAACACTCAGTGAAGCAATTTTACCGACACAACCTGCCTCATCGTCTCTGTGCCAGCCCATATATTGACTTCCGTTAACATACTTGTTCATGAGCAAAAAGTTAAACGGCTGACCTAACTCATTCTGAAGACGATCTCTAAGCGTCCCTAAAGGTTCTGGCCAGCCCTGAGTTCTATGATCTAGCTGGGTATATCTGTAGTTAAGACCAGCATCGCCACACCAAGCTATTTTACGTGGTGCTAGCTGTTTTATCCCATATATTTTGAACTGCTCCTGTTGCCATGAAATCTGACTCGAACTGAGCAACCAATTTTCAAGAACATGGGCTGCAGATTCCTCTATAAAATTTGATATGAGATTCATAGGCAATCGCTATTTCCGTAAAAGCTTAGGGTATACTAGTCTGCTGAATGAAACTAAAAAAAGGAATTCATGTGAATATCCAAGGAAAAGTCGCTGTCATAACAGGCGGCGCATCCGGTCTCGGAAGAGCTAGCGCAGAAATGATTATCGCTAATGGAGGTAAAGTTGCAATTTTAGATCTGAATGCAGATTTAGCAAATGCTACAGCAAAGGAACTTGGCGACGCGAAAGCTTACCAAGTGAACGTTACCGATGACGCATCCGTAGTAACAGCGGTTAATCAAATTCACGAAGATTTTGGCGCTATCCATATCAATATTAACTGTGCGGGTATCGGTGCAGCTTCTAGAACCGTAGGCCGTGAAGGCGCTTTAGACATTGCAAAATTTAACTTTATTGTTCAGGTGAATCTCATCGGTACGTTCTCAGTTCTGAGTAAATGTGCAGCGATCATGCAATTGAACGAACCAGAAGGCGAAGCATTGGAGAGAGGCGTTGTAATCAATACAGCCTCAGTAGCAGCGTATGATGGTCAAATAGGCCAAGCAGCTTACTCAGCTAGTAAAGCAGGAGTCGCAGGTATGACACTACCTATCGCTCGTGATTTATCCCGCCAAGGCGTTCGTATATGCACTATAGCGCCGGGCATATTTAATACACCAATGATGGCTGGCGCACCTGATGCAGTAAGAGACCCACTAATAGATATGGTTCAGTACCCTAAGCGTTTGGGCCTCCCCCCAGAATATGCTTCCCTGACCAAGCAGATTGTAGAGAACTCCTACTTGAACGGAGAAACGATACGCCTAGATGGCGGTATCCGCATGGCACCTAAGTAACTTCACACAGGGAAATACGACTCTCTTGTACAGAGACTATTGGATTGTGGGCAGGTGTCCGCTGCTCACGAATTCTTTTTGTACCCTCGCCAAATCTTCAGGGGTATCCACTCCGCCGGGCACTTTTTGTTTTACATCAAGAACCAATAAATCTCTGCGAGCTTCTATCCAGCGCAATTGTTCCAATTTTTCAACACGCTCCAACCGAGACTCCCCTAAGCCAACAAAACTTCGCAACCCAGAAACCCTAAAACCATAAATGCCAATATGTCGTCGGGCCACTCCACTTTGCATAAAAGCATTTAACAACACCTCATCGTCAATAGACTCGCGAGGATAAGGCGTAGGAGCACGAGAAAAATTGATTGCGCACAAATCGTCTCCAACCAACACTTTCACGACATTAGGATCTAAAAAATCGCCCCCCTTTGCAATGGGTTCAGATAACGTCGCCATTTCGATATTTGTTCTTGCGACCATTGCTTTAAACAAGTCGTCTACAATTTGTGGTGGCAACATAGGTTCGTCACCTTGAATATTGATCACAAGGTCTTTATCTTCCCAGCCCATTTCATCGACTACTTGCATAACCCTATCTGATCCGGACGGGTGGTCTGCCCGAGTCATTAGCCCTTGATAGCCAGCACCCAAAACCACATCTAATACGCCTTGATCATCTACGGCAACCACAACGTTATCAGCCATTGTTTTAGCCGCCAGCGCAGCCACGTGAATAATCATGGGAACACCACTGATGAGCGCCAAAGGTTTACCCGGCAAGCGTGAAGAGGCATACCTCGCTGGTATAACGATGTGTTTTGCCATGACTAAGCTCCAACCGCAGCGGGCTCGCCGATATTGTTGCCATGCTCATTCATTGGCGAGAGTGGCGCTATACCACGCTCGGTCAGTGTAGCGGCCAGAGTACTAGCGATATCGTGATCGAACACAACATCAATATCCAATGACCAAACTTTGGTCAAATCAATATCCAACTGAACTAATTTCGTGGCATCTTTCTCCGTACATACCACAGTCATCGCGTCGAAAAATTGAATCTCTTCACCAGTAAATAAATGATGATCGCTGTAGGCCTCGGGCTCTACTAAAAAACCTAATCCAGACAAAGTAGAGAAGAAACGACTTGGGTTTCCGATACCACAAACGGCATGGACAGCGCTATTTTTCTGTAAAAATTCAGCCGCGGTCAAGTGGCGACCATCCGCTAGGCTTCTGAAATATCGGACTTTAGGGTGCATAACAATTTCGTTAATAACGAGGCCTGATGCACGACCGTTGGAAATTACGAGGTCGACTTCAGCTAACCGACTTACGGATTCTCTCAAAGGCCCGGCTGGTAACAATAGCCCATTACCTATCCCGCGCGCCCCATCTATAACAACAATCTCAATGTCGCGACCCATTGCATGATGTTGCAAACCATCATCTGAAATCACAATGTCACAATTTGCGATCTGTAAATGCGTGATTGCTTTCATCCTGTCCACGCCAATTGCTACAGGGCAATTTAATCTGTTCTTCAGTAACACGCCCTCGTCGCCATAGTGCAACGGGTCTGCGTGTGAAGGAACGAGTCCGCCTTTGCGGCTAAGACTACCTTTGTAACCTCTAGACACGATTCCAGGACTGAACCCACTGCGTCGCAATTCTTCAACCAACCATATGACCAAGGGAGTTTTACCCGTTCCTCCAGCAGTTATGTTCCCTACCACAATAACCGGCAAAGAGGTACGGCCCGGTAATTTATCGCCTGATCGATAAACATTCGCGCGACGCTGACTAATCCAACCGTATAGCCAAGACAGGGGTCTTAAAACACCCGGCCAACGCGCATCGCTGTACCAAGCCTGATTCAAAATATTAGCTGAACGGTCAATAAAGGAGTTAACCTTCGCCATACTTTTAGTATTGGTAAAATTTATTGTCTGAGAATCACCAGTCACTGACAACTTCCCCTCCGACTTAGGCTCATCTTGAAACTGTGCAGCATGAAGTTCCGCATAGTGCCCACCAAGATTCAACAATGACTTATGATCGCCCTGTTCAACAACCTGCCCTTGATCCAGCACAACGATCACGTCCGCTGATTCAACTGTTGATAACCGGTGAGCAATAACCAGCGTGGTTCGGCCCCTCATAACCTCTTTTAACGCGGCCTGAATATATTTCTCTGATTCATTGTCAAGAGCAGATGTAGCCTCATCCATAATTAGAATAGGCGAATCTTTCAACAGCGCTCTAGCTATGGCTATACGCTGCCTTTGCCCGCCAGAGAGCAAAACGCCGTCATCCCCAACTACCGTATCAATGCCGTCTGGAAGTTTATCAATAAATTCACTGGCGTAGGCGCGCTCCAACGCCATTTGAATTTCATAACCTGATGCGTCCTTAGCGTCGCCATAAGCAACGTTATTTCGCAACGTATCATTAAAGAGCGTGACTTGTTGATTCACCACAGAGATCTGTTTCCTTAAACAGTTCATCTCATAATTTCGTAGGTCGACACCGTCCAAAGTTATGCAACCGCCGCCTATTTCATAAAACCGCGGCAACAAACTAGCCAACGTCGATTTACCGCTCCCCGACCTACCTACTAACGCTATGCTTTGCCCTGGCTGAATGTTCAGACAAATTTTACTGAGCACACTAGGTCCTTCTTCGCTATAAGCAAAATCAACGTCATCGAAATTCAATGCGCCTTTAGCCTTTTCCACAGTATAAGTACCGCCATCCACTTCAATGGGCGAATCCAATTGTGCAAATATGTCTTCCGCCGCGGCAAAACCGCGCTGCAACTTCGCATTAACTTCGGAGAGTTTGCGAATGGGCTTACCCAACATGCCGGCAAGCACAAGAAAAGTCACGGCTTCGCCGCTAGTCAAACTACCGCCAATTTCCGGACGGTAAAGCATAATGATCAAACCACACAAAGCAGTGGCGATAATAGTTTCGTTTATCTGAGAACTTAGGACACGAGTCACCGCCATCTTGAGGTTTTGTTGACGGTTAACTTTATTTGCACCTAAAAACCTTTGCTCTTCATGCGAATTGCCGCCAAAGACCTTTACCACCCGATAACCGTTTACGGCTTCGGATGCCACATGAGTGACATCGCCCATTGAGTGTTGAATACGTCGACTAATTTTCCGAAATCGACTGCTTGCGAACACCACGACCAACGCCAAAACTGGCGCAGTAGCAATAAACAGCAACGTTAGCTGCCAGCTTTGAAAAATCATCAAACCGAGATAAGCAACAACCTTAACGCCGTCTTGAATAAGTGAACGCAACGCCTCGGTACCGGTATCTCTTAGTTGTGTGACCGTAAAAGTAATGCGGGAAACTATGTGCCCTTGTGATTCGTTATCAAAATAGCGACTAGGTAGCTTCAAAACCTGAGCAAATAACTCTTCTCGCAGGTTATACACAACGCCAAAAGATATGCGCGCCATAGCCGCCTCACCGACAATCGTGCCAACAGCTCGCACTAGGGTCACCGCCACCATCATGGCAGGTATAGATGCAGCGGCCCTAACTTTGAGGTCATCCCACTGATCAATCAATTCACCAAAAAGTTTAACGAAATAAGCTTCAGCCCCTGCGGCAAACAAAAAGGCTACTACAGAGAATGTCATGATGAACCAATATCGCCCCACATATCGCAACAATCGCCGATAAGTTTGCCAATCCGATGGTTTCGCTATAGCTGGTTGAGCCATAAATGTAGCCTATTCCTTACGGGTTTCTAATATTGGCTGTGTAGCCAGACTAATTTGAGTTAATCCTACCTGTGCACAGGCATCCATAACTCTTACTACAGATTGGTGAGTCGCGCCTGCATCGGCGCTAATGACTACAGGTAAAGTTGTGCTGAGCGCTGATTTTTTTTCGATGACAGTTTGAAGGATTTTAGCTAGGCCCTGTAATGATGCATCAGCAACGCCCGTACCCTCTATTTCGAAGCGCCCGTTTTGTAGCACTAGGATGTCTATATACAAGTCTTGGCTAGCCTGAGCCTCGCCATTAGCTTGAGGAAGTTCAACGTTTAACGCTTGTTTTTGCACAAAGCTAGTAGACACCATAAAAAATATGAGCAGCAAAAAAACTACATCTATTAGCGGCGTTAACTCTACTGTCGCTTCGCGGCGACTGGCCCTTGAGCGCTTCAAATTATGAGTACGTTAAAACCAGCCGATAACGCGCACTAAGACGTAATCCAGCAGGTGTTGCTAAGGTTGTTAAAAAAGCCGCTGCCCAGTTTTTCATCAATGAGAGTCTGCACTGACGTCAACCCGCAAACGGTCAAAAAATCGTTGACTTGTGCTGTCGATTTCCAAGATCAACTCATCTACTTTGCGCAAAAAGTATCGGTGCGCTATCAGAGCCGGGATAGCCACTGACAACCCAGCAGCACTTGTAACCAGAGCCGTAGATATACCGCCGGCCAGAACTTTTGCATCTCCCTGACCCGCAGAGACTAAAGTGCTAAAGACGTCGATCATGCCAAAGACCGTACCCAAAATACCCATCAAGGGAGTGATAGAGGCAATGATGCCCACTAAAGTTAAGTACCGTTCAAGCTCATGCGCGACATTATCTATGGTCGACTGTATAACCCTCTGAAAAGCTTCTGTCTGCAGGTCGATACCATTTAAACCTGCCGCAATTACGTAGCCCAAAGGCGAGGCGACGGCTAGATCAGCTAACGCTTTGCTATCACTGGACCAAGTTTGCGTACTCTGCAATTGGCTGAGCAATTCTGCAGGTAGGACGTCTTCACGCCGCAACGTCCACCACCGCTCCAAGCAAATAGCACCAACTACTACGCTACAAAGAAGGATAGGCAACATCAACCAGCCGCCTGTTATAACTATATCCAGCATGAAGTGAACCAACCCCTTTTAACTAATTGAAAACTCAACCGTAAGCGGTTACCAAGAACAACCGCGAGCAGTTATTGGCCAGCAGCTATGAACCAACCCATCTGCTTCCATTACCCAATAATATTCGTGCAGATTTACCGTTGGGTCGCAGTGCGGTGTAGCGAAACGAATAACTTGCCCTAACTGAATTTCTTGTTGACCCTCGGCGAGAATCAACACGCCATGCTCGTCGCCCGCAAAACGAAACTGAACATCAGGAATATCATCACAAACCGGATTGACGCTATCTGAAGCAAAAGCCTTGTAGCCACCATCAACCGTAATGGTGGCATTCTGCGGCTGGCTTATCGTCGTACAAGCCACACTTAAAGAGAGTTCAAATTCATTAAAGCGGTCGCCTTGGGCACTACCAATGGCTCGATACTCTTCATCCATAAATATGTAACTACCTACTTGGAGGTCGGTCATTCTAGCGACATCCACATCAATGTCATAAGTACCGGTACCACCACCGGTCACGACATCGACATTAATACCGTTTTTTTCGAGCAACAAAAATTTATCTTCCAAACGCTGCCAAGAACTCAAAGATTTCTCCCGGCGCTTGTCAAAATCAGCCAAATGCATCAAGTGCCCGGCGTAGTGTTGGACACCAGAAAAATAAAATCTGTCATCCTTTTCAATGCGCTCAACGAGCGCCAAAAGCAAATCATTGTCTCGGGTACCGGTACGGCCCATTGAAACGTCTAAATCCACCAATATCCCAAGCGTTGAATCTGTCGAAATAGCTTTAGCGAGTAATTCAAAGCCGTGAAGTGAATCCACTACAATGCGAATATCCTTTTGCCCCAATAAAAGCGTATCCAGAATCTGCGCTTTCGTTAGCGTAGATATGGGTGAAGTTATAAGAATTCTAGATACTCCTCCATACAATAGTGCCGCTGCTTCACTGACTTTTGCAGCACACACACCAACCGCTCCTGCTTCTATTTGCATCCGCGAGATAAGCGGGCACTTATGAGTTTTGGCGTGTGGTCTAAAGCCTTTACCGTGTCTGGTCAGATGCTCAGACATTTTAGCAATATTTGCCTCTAACGCCGGCTTATCTATGATCAAAGCTGGAGTTGGCAATTCTTTTACTTCATATGGCCTCGCCAACGTTGTTGCTTCAAACTGCTTGGCACGTATATTTGCCAACGCTAACTCTGACGACATCGAATTCTCCACGATTAATGTAAAAAAATTAAAGACGCAAGGTTTTTAAAAAAATCTTCAGAAAACTATGC
>MDSY01154284.1_pt1 | contig 19378 bp, 28 predicted proteins | sample 811131 | NCBI WGS metagenome assembly MDSY01 (sample SAMN05326643, study PRJNA326480) | marine metagenome | isolation source: seawater | place: Atlantic Ocean: South West | collected 2010
AATTCTCTGACTTATCATGGAAAGAATATGATTGGTTAAGAGATTTGGTAGAAATTATTGAAACAGGAAATAGTCCAGAACATTATTACGAGTTTACTAAACTTCAAATGTTCCAAGAAAACGTTTTTTGTTTTACCCCAAAGGGATCTGTAATTAAATTACCGATGAATGCTACACCCATTGATTTTGCATATGCAGTGCACACTAAAATTGGTAACAGTACGATAGGATGTTCTGTTAATGGCCAAGAAACTACATTACAAAGTGTTTTAAAAAATGGTGATCTAGTGCATATAGAAACTTCAAAAAATGTTTCCCCGTCTTTGCATTGGTTAAGCTCTTCTCAAACAGGTAAAGCTAGAGCAGCAATAAGAAGATACTGGCAAGATAAGTCCTTAAAAAATCCAGTAATTTCTGAAAAAAATTATTCAAGTACAATAGAAGTTGATTTGCCTCATAAACCAGGAGTTTTAGGAAAAGTGTGTTCTTTAATAGGTTTAAACAAAGGTAATATTATAAATGTTGAGTTACTTGAAAGAAAAGCTGAATATTTAAAATTTTCTTTTGATTTACAAATTAAGGATTTGAAAAATTTCACAAACTTGATAAGTCAAATAAAGCAAAGTAATTTAAATTTTAAAATAATAAGACATAAACAGAAAAAAAATGCTTTCATTAGAAGAATCTTTGAAAATTTTAAGAGAAACTAAGGCTTTAATAGAAGGTCATTTTATCCTTTCTTCTGGATTACATAGTTCAAAATATGTTCAGTGTGCTCAATTAATGAGTAAACCCGATAAAGCTGTAAAAATGTGTGAGTCACTAGTAGAAAAAATTAAAGAAGAACTTGATGATTTCGACTTAATATTATCACCAGCAATGGGAGGAATAATTGTTGGTTATGAAATTGGTAAATTACTTAATAAGGAAACAATATTTTCAGAGAGAGTAAATGGTGAATTTAAATTGAGAAGAGATTTTAATATAAAAGTAAATTCAAAAGTTTTAATCATAGAAGACGTAATAACAACTGGTAAATCTAGCATAGAATGTTCAAAGCTAGTTAGTGACAGCAAAGCTAAAATCATTGGTTACGCATGTATTATTGATAGATCAAACGATAACGTAAAAATTAAAGAAAAAATAATTTCACAAGTTAAATTAAACATTGCTACATTTAAAGAAAATGAATTACCCGAAAGTTTATCTTTAATTAAACCAGTCAAACCTGGAAGTAGAAATCTTTAATGAGTAAAATAAGACTTGGTGTTAATATTGATCATGTAGCGACTGTTAGAAATGCTAGAGGAGAAAACTATCCTAGCCCTCTAAGAGCAGCTTTAATAGCACAGAAAAATGGCGCCGATTCAATTACAATACATTTAAGAGAAGATAGAAGACACATTCGAGAACACGATCTTAAAGAAATAAAAAAACAACTTAAAATTCCATTGAATCTTGAGATTGCAGCTACAAAAGAAATGTTGAAAATAGCATTAAAAAGTAAACCTCCTTTTATATGTATTGTACCTGAAAAAAGAAAAGAAATCACAACAGAAGGTGGTTTAAATCTTAATTATAAAAAAAAATTTATTAAAAATATTATCAATGTGCTTAAGAAAAACAAATCTAGAATAAGTTTATTTATTGAACCCAGCATAAAAGATGTAAATGAGTCTAAAAAACTTAATGCTGACTGTGTAGAAATTCATACCGGTAAATTGTGTAATTTGATTAATGAGAAAAAAAATTATACCAAAGAATTAAATAAGATAAAAAAAGCAGTTGTTCTAGGTAATAAACTTGGATTAGAAGTTCACGCAGGTCATGGTTTAACATATCAATCATCGAAAATTTTATCTGAAATCAAAGGGATTAAAGAATTTAATATTGGTCATTTTTTAATTGGAGAATCTATTTTTGTAGGTCTTTCTAATTCTATAAGAAAATTTAAAAAAATTTTACAATCATGAAAATTTATGGAATTGGAACTGATATAGTGAGTGTTGAGAGAATAAAAAAGTCATTAAAAACTAAAAATTTTATTCATAGAATATTCAGTGAACAAGAAATTACGAAATGTAAAAAATTATCAAGTGGGCATAATTGTTTTGCAAAGAGATTTGCAGCAAAAGAAGCCTTCTCTAAAGCACTTGGAACAGGTATTTCTAAAGGAATTAAATTTAATGAAATTTTTATTCTTAATGAAAAAAATGGCAAACCATTTATTAAACTAGTTGGAAATACAAAAAAAATCGTAGAAAAAAAATTTAAAAAGAAAAAATCGAAAATCTCTTTATCTTTATCAGATGAAAAAAAATATGCAGTAGCATTTGTAACAATTTCCTTATGAATAAAAAAAAAATTTCATTAATTGTATACGAAAACTTTAAAGCTTTAATAGGCGCTTTAATTATTGCTATTTTGATTAGGTCTTTGTTATTTCAACCATTTTATATTCCATCTTCATCAATGGAACCCACATTGTTAGTTGGAGACCGCATTTTTGTATCTAAATACACATATGGTTATAGTAAGCATTCTTTTCCATTTAGCCCAAAGATATCCAATAATCGTTTTTTTTCAAAAAATCCTAAAAGAGGAGATCTAGTTGTTTTTAAGACACCAGCTGATAATAGAACAGATTATATTAAACGTCTCATAGGTCTCCCAAACGACCAGATTCAATTTATTAATGGAGATCTATATATAAATGCCAAAAAAATTAATAAAGATGAAGTAGAACAATCAAATCAAATCAGATGTGGAAATTTTATAATTGAGACTAACTCATTCATTGAAACTCTTCCTAACGGCGTGAAATATTTAGCTGTTTATAAAAAAAATGGTTCTTTACAAAATACAAAAATATTTACTGTACCAAATAAACATTATTTTTTATTAGGTGATAATAGAGACTGTTCAAAGGATAGCAGGTACTTGGATAGTGTAGGATATGTAAAGCATATTAATTTTGTTGGAAAAGCTAAGGTTATTTTTTTTTCAAACGACACCATTAAAGGAAGCATGTTAAAGTTTTGGAATTTGAATAATTCATTTAGATTTGAAAGATTGTTTAAAAAATTATAATGACTGACAAAATCAAAGATCTTGAAAAAATTATTAAGTACAGTTTTAAAAATTCTTCATTACTACAAACCTCATTAACACATAAAAGTTATGACAATAATATTAACAACGAAAAGTTAGAATTTTTAGGTGATAGAGTTTTAGGTTTGGTAATATCACAAAAACTATTAGAAAAATTTCCTAAAGAAAAAGAGGGTATTATAGATAAAAAATTTGCAAATTTAGTAAATAAAAAAACATGTTCATTAATAGCTAAAAAACTTAATTTAAAAAAATATTTATATCTTGGTCCATCTCATAGAAATTTAGAAAGGTCAGCAGATAAAATTACTAGCGACTCCTTAGAAGCAATCGTTGGGGCTATTTATCTAGATGGAGGATTGAAATCGGCAGAAAAATTTATTTTAAATTTCTGGAATTTTTATTTAGATAAATCTGTAATTACTTTAATAGATTCAAAAACTCAATTACAGGAATATAGTTTAAAAAAATTTAAAGAGTTACCAAAATACACTTTTCATAAAAAGACAGGGCCTCAGCACAATCCTTTGTTTAAAACTGAAGTTCAAATACCAAACTCTAAAAAAATTTCAGGCTCAGGTTCTTCAAAAAAGAATGCTCAACAAAATGCAGCCTCTAAATTATTAAAGATTCTAAAAATATGAATTGGGAAGACGATTGCTATTTATTGTCTAAAAGAAAATTTAGAGAAAACGCCAATATTATAAACGTATTCACCTCAAAAAAAGGTAAAATTGGTGGTATAGTTTATGGTGGAAATTCAAGAAAAATACGAAATTATTTACAAATCTCAAATAAAATATTTATTTCATACACTTCAAAAAATGAAAATAAAATCGGGTACTTTAAAACTGAATTAATAAAACCAATAGCACCTTTTTATTTTAGTGATAAAGAACGTACCTCAGCTTTAATTTCATTATGCTCTTTGTTAAATATTTTATTACCAGAGTCACAACCTAATAAAAAAATTTATGAAATATTTGATAATTTAATTAATTCTCTTAATTTAGATAATTGGATAATTTTATACATTTTTTTTGAATTAAGTTTAATTAAAGAGCTTGGTTATGATGTTGATTTATCAGCTTATAAAAAAAATGATGATGATTTATCTGGTATCAAAAAAATTAATATCGATGGTTATCAGTATGAAGTTCCTAACTATCTAATGCAAAAAAAAACACCAAAAGAAATTACTAAATTTTTAATAAAGAAGTCATTATATTTTACAAGAAATATTATAGCTAATAAATTTTTTCTCCCAAATAATTTAGCTTTTCCAAAATCTAGAGTTATTTTAGAAAATTATTTCAATTAAATATTTATTTTTTTTGCTATATCTAATGCAAAATAAGTGACGATGGCTGTTGCACCGGCTCTCTTAAAAGCTATTAAACTTTCAAAAATAGCATTTTCATTAATTATTTTATTTTTTATTCCATTTTTAATTAAACTATATTCACCAGAAACTTGATAAGCCATTACTGGAATCTTAAAATTATCTTTAATTGTCTTAATTACATCTAGGTAGGGCAAGCCGGGTTTTACCATGACCATGTCGGCTCCTTCTTTAATATCTAGAGAGACTTCTCTTATTGCCTCATCACTATTAGCATAATTCATCTGATAATTTTTTTTATCACTTTTTAATTTACGTTTTGATCCAACTGCTTCACGAAATGGGCCATAAAAGTTTGAAGCATATTTTACTGCATAAGAAAGTATTTGCACCATCTGGTGTCCATTTTTATCTAAAGCCTTCCTTATTTTTCCTATACGACCATCCATCATGTCAGAAGGCGCAATTACATCACAACCCATATCTGCTTGTAACAAAGATTGTTTAACTAAAATTTCTACCGTTTCATCGTTTAAAACATAACCTTTATTTACTAAACCATCATGTCCATGTGTAGTGTATGGGTCCAAGGCAACATCACACATAATTCCAATTTTATTCTTAAATTTTTTTTTGATATATCTAATTGCACTACATACTAAATTTTCTGAATTTAACGATTCGTCCCCAAAATAATTTTTCTTTTTACTTGGCGTATAAGGAAATAAAGCAACCATAGGTATTTTATTTTTAATTGCCTCGTTTACAATTAAGCCTAACTTATCAATTGAGTATCTATATACGCCAGGCATTGACTTAATGATTTGTTTTTTATTTTTACCTTCTGTCAAAAACACAGGTAAAATTAGGTCATTTGCCGAAAGGCTATTTTCCTGGATTAATCTTCTAGACCAGTTGTTTTTTCTACTCCTACGAAGTCTTAAATTGGGAAAATTTCCAGTAATCATGATTTAATTTATTTCAAAATGCGACAAATCTATTATACAAATATATAATACAAAAAGATAAATAACAATAATACATGGAAAAAGATTCAAATAAAATTATTAACCTTGATTTAAAGAGAGAGGATAAAATTTTAAATTTTAGCGATTTTCAAAAACAAAATGTTAGTTTTGATATTGCTAAATTACAAGAAGCATATAAACAAATTGTTCAAACTAAGAAATTTGATGACGGTGGTGGAATATCTCATTTTGGAGCAATTTGCTTAACACAAAAACCTGGTGACCCTGACTCCGTTAAAGGGAACAAATCAAGAGGTATATATTGGACTAAACCAGATAAATCTGGGAAAGAAGTCTCTAGAGATATTAATGTTGATGAGTCAGCATACTCTGAATTTATACCAGACTACGACAACACATATTTTAAGGAAGTTTTTGATATTCTTTCGTCAAAATATAAATTAGGTAGAGTAAGAATTTTATTAAAAGAACCAAGATCAACATTAAGTTGGCATAGAGATCCAGAACCTAGATTACATATACCTATAATAACCAATCCAGGTTGTTTAATGGTAATCGATAATGTTGCGAAACATCTTCCTGCAGATGGTTCTGTTTGGATTACAAACAATACAAAGTACCACAATGCGTTTAACGGTGGAGAAGAAAATAGAATTCATCTAGTTGCTTGTGTACTAGATTATAAGTTTAATTAAATTGAATTTTTTATTTAAAAAAGTCTGTATTGCTTCTGATCATGCTGGTTTCAAGTTAAAAGAAGATATTAAAAATTATTTAATTAACAAAAATGTTTCAATCTTTGATCTAGGACCTTTTAACAACAAATCTGTTGATTATCCTGATTATGCAAAAAAATTAGCTAAAAGGTTAAAGGTAAAAAAAAGTCAAATAGGCATACTCGTATGCGGTTCTGGAACAGGAATGGCCATAAGTGCCAATAAAATTAAAACTATTAGAGCAGCGGTTTGTTATAACGCAAAGTCTACAAGATTGTCTAGACAGCATAATAATGCTAATATAATTGCAATAGGATCTAGACTAACTAAAAAAAACTTGTCTTTAAAATTAGTTGAAATTTTTCTTAAAACTAGTTTTGAAGGCGGAAGACATTTAAAGAGAGTGAATAAAATATAACTATGTCAACAGCAATTAAATTAAATAAATATTTAAACAGTTTCTTTAAATTAAAACTTCAAGAAGCTGATACAGAATTATATAATTCAATTAGAGATGAATTTTCAAGACAACAAAATCATATAGAGCTAATTGCTTCTGAAAATATTGTATCAAAAGCTGTTTTAGAAGCTCAAGGATCTGTTTTAACAAATAAATACGCTGAAGGTTATCCTGGAAAAAGATATTATGGAGGATGTGAACATGTTGATGTTTCAGAAAATCTAGCTATCGAAAGAGCCAAAAAGTTATTTGATTGTAAATTTGCAAATGTTCAACCACATTCTGGGGCACAAGCTAATGGAGCGGTTTATCTTGCTTTAATAAAACCAGGTGACACAATTTTAGGAATGAGTTTGAATTCAGGCGGGCATTTAACACATGGGGCTAAACCAGCTCAATCAGGAAAATGGTTTAATGCAATTCATTATGATGTAGATAAAGATACTGGATTAATTGATTATGAAGCTGTAGAAAAACTAGCAGTAGCAAATAAACCTAAAATTATTATTGCTGGCGGAAGTGCTTATTCTAGAATAATAAATTTTAAAAAGTTTAGAGATATTAGCGATAAAGTTGGAGCCTATCTGTTGGTTGATATGGCACACTTTTCCGGTTTAGTTGCTGGTGGAGCTTACCCAAACCCTACAAAATATGCTGATGTTGTTACATCAACAACTCATAAGGTGCTTAGAGGACCAAGAGGAGGAATAATTCTTACTAATAACGAGGTATTAATTAAAAAATTTAATAGTGCAATTTTTCCCGGTCTTCAAGGTGGACCTTTGATGCACGTAATTGCAGCTAAAGCTGTTTGTTTCAAAGAAGCATTATCAAATGATTTTAAAATTTATACTCAAGAAGTTATTAATAACGCAAAAGTACTAGCAAATAGTCTAACTGAAAAAGGTTTTAAAATTTTTTCTGGCGGTACCGATACACATTTATTGTTGCTTGATTTAAGATCTTTCAATGTAACAGGTAAAGATGCACAGAATTCATTAGGTCACGCTAATATTACCTGTAATAAAAATGGGATACCCTTTGACACTGAAAGTCCAATGATTACTTCTGGTATTAGATTAGGAACACCGGCATGTACAACAAGGGGATTCGGACCAGATGAATTTAAATTAATTGCAGAACTTATTCATAGAGTTATAAAAGGTTTAAGTGAAAACAAAGATGATAATTCAAAAATAGAAAATGAAGTTAAAAAAGAAGTCGTCAATCTTTGCTCTTCTTTTCCCATTTACGATAACTAAAAAAATTTAATATGCTTTGTCCATTTTGTAGAGAAAAAGATACTTCGGTTGTTGACTCTCGTCCTTGTGAAGAAGGTACGGCTGTTAGAAGAAGAAGATTATGCACATGTAACGGAGGCATGAGATTTACAACTTTTGAAAGAATTCAATTTCAAGAACTGACAGTTATAAAAGGAAACGGTAAACGTGAACCCTTTGACAGAGAAAAAATTTCAAAATCAGTTAGAATAGCAACTAGAAAAAGACCAATTGAATCTGAGACTATAGAAAATTTTATTTCAAAGGTAGTTATGAAAATTGAAGGTCTTGGTGAAAGTGAAGTTCCAACACCTACAATAGGAAAATTTATTATGGAGGGTTTATCCTATCTTGACAAAGTTGCTTATGTTCGTTTTGCTTCAGTATATAAAAATTTTAAAGAAGCAAAAGATTTTGAGCAATTTGTAGGCAATTTAGATGACAATAAATCATAGTTTTTATTTAAATCTTGCATTTCAACAAGCTGAAAAAAATATAGGAAACACTAAGTTAAATCCCTCAGTTGGATGCGTTTTAGTTAAAAATAATACTGTGATTTCATCAGGTGTAACGTCTGTGTATGGAAGACCTCACTCTGAATTTAATGCACTAAATTTCCAAATTGATTATAAGGGTTCTAGTTTATACGTGTCTTTAGAACCCTGCACACATCATGGTGTTACGCCGCCGTGTGTGAATTTAATAAAAAAAAAAAACGTAAAAAAAGTTTTTTATTGTTTTAATGATCCGGACAAAAGAACCTTTAAAAAAGCAAAAAAAATTTTGCAAAAAAAAATATTTTAACTAAGCAATTAATAATTAATAAATATAGAGATTTTTATAAAAGCTATTTAATAAATAAAAAAGTTAAACTACCTTTCATTTCAGCAAAAATAGCAACATCAAAGGATTATTATACTATTAATAAGAAATCAAAATGGATAACAAATATTCATTCAAGAAAAATAACACATTTAATTAGATCTAAATTTGATTGTATTATCTCTACTTCTAAATCAATTAACCAAGATAATTCAAGATTAAATTGCAGGATTGAAGGATTGAATAAAATTCAACCTGACTTATTTATTATTGATTTAAATTTTAAACTTAAAAAAAAATTAAAATTGAATATGTTAAATAATCAAAGAAAAACCTATATAATAACTACTAATAAAAATAAAAAAAAAATATATTTATTTAAAAAAAAAGGTTTTAAATTTATCATAATAAATTCTTTAAAATATCGTGAAGATTTCAATTTTTTATTAAAAAAAATATTTCAACTTGGTCATGGAAGAATTTTATTTGAAACAGGGCTCACTTTTTTAAATGAACTAATTAAATATAAATTTTTAAATAATTTATACTTATTTCAAAATAATAAAAAACTCATGAAAAATGGTTCAAATAATGTAACAGCAAAATATTTGAAATCTTTAAGATTAGGAAATATTGTAAAAGTAAACTTAAATAATGATAAACTTTATAATATAAGGATTAAGTAATGTTTAATGGAATAATTTTTAATACTTGCAGAATAAAATCTATAAAAAAGAATAAAAAAAGTATTCTTATAGAAATGCAAAATAAGCTAAAGATCAAAAAAAAAGATTTAGGATCTTCGATTGCCTGTAACGGTGTATGTTTAACGGTATTTAAAATTAAAAATAATTCTATATTTTTTTATATTTCAAATGAAACTTTAAAAAAAACAAATTTTAGATTTTTAAAAAAAAATCAGATTATTAATTTAGAGCCATCAATTGTATATGGACAAAAAATATCAGGACATTTTATTCAAGGACATGTAGATACTACCGCTAAAGTTCTTAAAATCAATTTAATTGATAAAACATGGATGGTAAAATTTTATATTTCCAATATAAGCTACAAAAAGTTTCTTATTGAAAAAGGCTCTATTGCTATAAATGGTGTTTCTCTAACTATTTCTAAAGTCACAAATAGGTTTTTTGAAGTTAATATCATTCCTCATAGCTTGGAATTAACAAATTTTAGTAAACTTAAAGTTAATGATATTGTAAATGTTGAGTTAGATATTTTTGGAAAATATATATATAAATATTCTAATTAATGTCTAATAATAAATTCTCAAAAATATCTTCAATTATACAAGACGCCCAAAAAGGTAAAATGTTTATTTTAGTTGATGACAAAGATAGAGAAAATGAAGGTGATTTAGTAATACCTGGCTCCAAGTGTAATTCTAAAAGCATAAATTTTATGGCTAAACATGGAAGAGGATTAATATGTTTAGCTTTAACAAAAAAAAAAATCGAGAAATTAAAATTACCCCTGATGTCTCCAGTTAATAAATCACGAATGCAAACTGCATTTACTGTATCAATAGAATCCAAAAAAGGTATTACGACAGGTATCTCAGCTCAGGATAGAGCAAAAACTGTAAGAACTGCCATTGACCCAAAATCAAATAAAAATGATATTGTTTCTCCCGGTCATGTATTTCCTTTAGTGGCTCGTAGCGGGGGTGTTTTAGAAAGAGCGGGTCATACAGAAGCTTCTGTTGATATTTCAAAATTATCAAAATTAAATCCTAGCTCAGTTATATGTGAAGTAATGAATGAAGACGGTCGTATGGCTAGACTTAACGATCTCTTCAAATTTTCAAAAAAACATAAAATCAAATTAGCTTCTATTGCAGACATTATTTCATATAGATTAAAATATGAAAAATTAATATCCAAAATATCTGCAAAGAATATTTATTTGACAAAATCAAGTAAAGGCATCAAACATATTTATAAAAATAAATTAGATCAAAATATTAATTTTGCAATAACTAAGGGTAGTTTTAATCAAAAAAAATCTGTGCCTATAAGAGTGCTTTCAACTAAATTAAAAAATAAAAATTTATTAAATAATATCGAAGTAAAAAAAACTCTTAAATTTTTAACTAAATTTAAAAATTTTATTTTATTAATAATTAATAATGTTAATAAAGATAGTGATAATAATAAAAATACTCTCAGATACTATGGTATCGGTGCTCAAATTATTAAAGATTTAAATGTTAAAAATATGATATTGATATCAAGAAGTAAAAAAAAAATTATAGGTTTAGATGGTTTTGGTTTAAAAATTACTAAACAAATTATTATAAAATGAATAAAATTTTAATTATAAAATCAAATTACTATAAAAATATATCGCAAAATTTATTACAAAACTCGGTTAAGAAACTTAAATCTAAAAAAATTAAAATAAGTGTAATAGAAACTCCGGGTATATTTGAAATACCGGTAACAATTAAAATGAATATTAAAAAGTTTGATGCTTTTGTTGCCTTAGGTTGCGTAATTAAAGGAGACACACCTCATTTTAATTTAATTTGCTCTTCTACATTTGATGCGATTATGCAACTATCTATTAAATATGATAAGCCAATTGGTAATGGAATAATAACTGCTTTAAATATGCGTCAAGCTGTTGAAAGAAGTAGTAAAATAGGTTCTCTTAAACCTAACAAGGGGGCAGAAGCTGCCCACGCAGTATTATCTATTTTAGCAAATGACCCAAAAAAAATTTAAAGATTCAACTCCTAGAATTAAAGTTGTTCAGAAACTTTATAATTCATTGATGAATCCGGAGAGTGAAATTGAATATCCTAAAAACCAATACAAAAAATTTATTAAAGATGTAGTTCAAGGCACCCTTGAAAGAACTGAGTTAATAGAAGATAAGATCAGTGTCCATTTATCGGATGATATAAACCTGTCTAAAACTGATAAATTATTAAAAATAATACTATTTGCTGCAGTTTTCGAACTTTTATTTAAACATAATACTCCTACCAAGGTAATAATTAGCGAATATTTGTTAGCTTCTGAGTATTTTTTGGAGAAAATTCAAATTGGCTACTTGAACGCAATTCTTGATAAAATTGCAAAAAATTTGAGAAAACAATAATAAAAATTGTTATTTAAATTAAGTTTAGCTTGCGTTTTTGAGTTATTTTTGGCATTTATCGCAATATTATAATGACAAATTATTTAGAATTACTTTATCTCATCTCATTTACAGGAATTTTAGCTGTTGCATACAGCTATCTTTTATCAGGCCAAATTATTTCTGCCAGCCCAGGTAACGCTAAAATGCAAGAAATTGCTGAAGCTATTCAAATTGGAGCCAAAGCTTATTTAAACAGACAGTATAAAACAATCGCAGTAGTTGGAATTATTGTTTTAGCAATTGTTGTTTATTTTTTTAATTATTTAGTTGGTTTAGGTTATTTTATTGGTGCTTTTTTATCTGGAGTTGCTGGTTATGTAGGGATGTTAATTTCAGTTAAGGCAAATGTTAGAACTGCCGAAGCTGCACGAAAAAGTTTACAAGCCGGATTAACAATTGCATTTAAGTCTGGAGCAATTACAGGTTTATTAGTTGCGGGTTTAGCTCTACTTTCAATAACTATTTATTACATCGTTTTAATTAATCTAAATGTAGATAACAGGGAAATTATAAATGCTTTAGTTGCACTAGGTTTTGGTGCTTCGCTAATTTCTATTTTTGCAAGACTCGGAGGTGGAATTTTTACAAAAGGTGCTGATGTTGGTGCTGACTTAGTTGGTAAAGTTGAAGCTGGAATTCCAGAAGATGACCCTAGAAATCCTGCTGTTATAGCCGATAACGTTGGTGATAACGTTGGAGATTGCGCGGGTATGGCTGCCGACCTATTTGAAACTTATGCAGTTACTATTGTTGCAACAATGGTTTTGTCATCAATTTTTTTTCCTCTTGATTATAATTTAATGGTCTATCCACTTGCTATCGGAGGTTCTTGTATTCTTACTTCTATAATTGGAACTTGGTTTGTTAAATTAGGTAAAAATAAAAATATAATGGGTGCTTTATATAAAGGATTTATTGTTACAGCTGTATCTTCATTGATAATTTTATATCCTGTAACAGATTCAATTGTTGGGCTTGATAAAACATATAATAACAATGGAATTATTTTTTCCGGACTAAGTCTTTATATTTGTGGTGTAGTTGGTCTTGTAATAACTGGTTTATTAATTTGGATAACGGAATATTATACTGGTACAAATTATAGACCTGTAAGATCAGTAGCTAAATCTTCTTTAACAGGTCACGGCACAAACGTAATACAAGGTTTAGCTGTTTCGATGGAAGCTACCGCAATACCCGCCTTAATTATTGTTGCAGGTATTTTGTATACTAATAGTTTAGCCGGTCTATTTGGAATAGCGATTGCCGTAACTACAATGCTTGCATTAACTGGAATGGTTGTTGCCCTAGATGCATACGGACCAGTTACAGATAATGCTGGAGGCATAGCTGAAATGTCTAAATTACCAAAAAGTGTTAGAAAAACTACTGATGCACTGGACGCTGTTGGAAATACTACTAAAGCAGTAACCAAAGGTTACGCTATAGGATCAGCAGGTTTAGGCGCGCTAGTTTTATTTGCTGCTTATACAGAAGATATAAAATATTTTTCTACCGTAAAAGGTTCTGCTCTAGAAGGTATTACCGTTACATTTGATTTATCTAATCCGTTCGTAGTAGCCGGATTATTGATTGGTGGAATGCTTCCTTATTTGTTTGGATCTATGGGAATGCAAGCTGTAGGTAGAGCAGGTGGTGCAGTAGTTATAGAAGTTAGAAGGCAGTTTAAAAAAATTCCAGGTATTATGAAAGGTACAAGAAAACCTGATTATGGTAGATTGGTTGATTTGTTAACTAAAGCTGCAATTAAAGAAATGATAGTCCCATCTTTACTACCGGTTTTATCTCCTATTATTTTATATTTTGTAATTTTACAAATTGGGGGTATAGAAGCTGCATTATCTTCACTAGGAGCAATGTTGCTTGGCGTAATAATAACTGGACTGTTTGTTGCAGTTTCAATGACAGCAGGTGGAGGCGCCTGGGATAATGCTAAAAAATTTATTGAAGATGGGAATTTTGGAGGAAAAGGTTCTGAAGCTCACAAAGCAGCTGTTACAGGTGATACAGTTGGTGATCCGTATAAAGATACAGCAGGTCCAGCTATAAACCCAATGATTAAAATCACAAATATAGTAGCGCTTTTAATGTTGGCTGTAATAGCACACTAATTACTTTCTTTTATACATTTTTGATTTCAAGCTATTTAAGAATTTTTCAATAAAGCTTTTTTGAGATAACTTATTTTCTGTTTTTTTTTGAGAAAACTTGACATTTTCTTTAGAATTTTTATCAAGAAATGTTTTTTCAACAAGAACACCATATTTGTTAAAATTTAAAACTAATATATTATTGGTTTTTAAAATATTTTGACCCAATTTTAAAAATTCACCTTTAGTCAACACTCTTTCAACGTAAAACCATTCATTGGCATTTGAAATTGATCTAGAATGAGGGTATCCTATAATTTGTAAGGTGTCATTAATGTTGGTTTTATTTACTATTAATTTTTCTGACCGATTTTTTAAAAAAAGAATACCGTGATTTTTAGAAGGTTCTTTTAACTGACAACTTAATAAAAAAATACAGGAAACTAAAGCAATTTGAAATTTGATATGATTTTTAAAGAAAAAAAACATAATGATAATTTGTATAACACATTGTTGACCTTATCTAGAAATATTTTTTTTTATAAGAAAGTTAATTTACCAGATAGTTTTGAAACACGTATTTATCTTATGTTTATACATTTTTCAATCATGATGATTATTTACAAAAAAAAAGGTCAAAAATTTGATCAAAAATCTTACGATATGTTATTCCATAACTTAGAGAACAATCTAAGAGAAATGGGTTTTGGTGATGTTTCGGTTAATAAAAAAATGAAAGATTTCAATAAAATTTTATACGATATATTGTTAAAAATAGATAAAGGAAATGCAGATATTTTTAAAATTAATGAAAAATTAGCATTTAAATACTTTAATGTTTTAAATGATCCTAAAATTGCTAAATATAGGGATTTTGAAGCTTATTTTTTAGGATTTTATGATTATTGTTTTGAATTACCACTCGATAATATGATAAGAGAAGCTGTAAATTTTAATAAACGCTATGGCTGTACCTAAAAGAAAAACATCAACTTCAAAAAAAAGAATGAGAAGATCTCATCATAAATTATCTGCTGTTAATATAGTAGAAGATAAAAAAAGTGGTGAATATAAGCTTTCTCACCATGTTGATCTTAAATCCGGATACTATAACGGAAAAAAAATCTTAGATATTTAATTTATTTTAATGACAAAAAAAATAACTATTGCAATAGATGCAATGGGTGGGGACAACTCACCAGACAAGACTATCAATGGTTTAAATATTTTTTTAAAAAAAAATGCTTCAAATAATGATTTTCTAATAAATTTATTTGGTGATGAAAAAAAAATTCAAGATAAACTAGATAAATACAAAATAATATCTAATAATATAAATATCGTACACGCAGACTCAGTTGTGTCAGATGAAGAAACACCATTAACAGCAGTTAAAAATTCAAGAAATACAAGTATGTGGAATTGCATTAGATCCCAAATTGAAGGTGACTCAGATATAAGTCTGTCTGCTGGAAATACCGGTGTCCTCTTAGTAATATCAAGAATGATATTAAAGATGATGGATGAAATTAGTAAACCAGCGTTAGCGGGTCTTTGGCCAAGTAATAAAGGCGTTAACGTAGTTCTAGACCTAGGTGCAAATATAGAATGTAATGAAGAAAATCTTATAGATTTTGCAGAACTTGGCTCGGCATTATATAAATCCTTATTTCCTAATGACAAAGCCTTAGTATCATTATTAAACGTAGGTTCTGAAGAAATTAAAGGAACAGATACAATTAAAAAAACTTTTAAGAAATTAGGAACACTAAGCAACGATAATAATTTCATTTTTAATGGTTATATAGAGGGAAATAAAATAATGAGTGGTAATTCAAATGTGATAGTGACTGATGGTTTTACCGGGAATATAGCTTTAAAAACAGCTGAGGGAACTGCAAAATTTATTACAGATAATTTAAAAAAAAGTTTAACAGAAAATTTTTTATCTAAAATATCATTAATTTTTTCATATTTATCTCTTAAGAAATTTAAAGATAAGCTTGATCCCAGAAAATATAATGGAGCAATATTTCTTGGTTTAAATGGCCCAGTTGTAAAAAGTCATGGTGGCACCGATGCAGTTGGTTTTTATCATTCTATTGATTTATGTTATAGAATTATTAAAGGTGATTTAATGCAACAAATTAAAAATAATTTAAGTCATTTAAAAAGTGAAGAAAAATAATATAAAAAAAATTGATTTATCAAAAAAATTAAGTGAAAAAAAAGGATTTTCCATTCTTTTATCAAAAAAATTAATTAATGACTTAATAGATGTCCTGTCTATGACTATTAAGAATAATAATTTAAATATAAAGAATTTAGGGACATTTAAAGTAAGAAATAAAAATAAAAGAATAGGAAGAAATCCGAAAACTAAAGAAAATTTTACAATAAGCTCTAGAAAATCTATCAGTTTTATTGCTTCAAATAAAATATTAAGAATGGTAAATAAATAATATTGAATAAATTAATTAAAATAAGTGAACTTTCTAAAATTTTAAATTTAATAAATTTAAAGGATAAAAAACCTTCAAATCACGTGTTGAGATATTGGGAAAAGCAATTTAAACAAATTAAACCCAAAATTATTAATAAACATAGATACTACTCGTCGTCCCAAGTTGAATTATTAAAAATGATAAATTTCTTACTTAAAAACAAAGGTATGACGATATCTGGTGTAAAAAGTCTTTTAGAATTAAAAATAAATAAACTTGACGATTATGATTCACATAGTTTAAAAGCAGAGTATTATAAAAAAAGTTTTAAAGAAAAGACTAAAACTGTTTTAAACAAACTAAATAAATTAAAAAAATATGGCAAAAAAAACACATCTAAAAGTTAGAATGGTTCCGGAAAGTAATCCGAACAGTAAATTCATATATTATGCAAAAAAACCTACTAAAGGTGAAAAGGTTAAAGACAAGCTAAAATTGAAAAAATATAATCCTAATACAAGAAAACATGAATTTTTTGTTGAAAAAAAATTACCACCCCATAGTAAATAATTATTTTTTTTTAAAATTTCTAAATTCGTAATTAATATATGCTCTAATCATGGCTTTCCAAATTTGATTAGTAATTAAGGGATCAATTTTATTAATCTTTGATTTTTTAGATATGTTTTTAAGTATTAAATTAATTCTTTTTTTATCTACTATATCTTTTTTAAAATTTTTATTTTTAAGTACTTGATCTACTAAATAGCTTCTTTTTTTTATTAATTTCAAAAACAAATTATCTAATTTATCTAAGTCTTTTCTTATTTTAAGTATATTTTTATTAACCATAGCGACATTATAAAATTACAGATTATTAAAAATATATATATATTAAAAAATATGTTCTCACACGAAAAAAAAATTAATTATTTATTTTTTAACTGGTTAACAGTAAGTTTATTTCTTGTTTTTTCTATAATAATTGTTGGTGGATTAACTAGGTTAACTAATTCTGGTTTGTCTATTACTGAATGGGAACTTTTCAAAGGTATTTTTCCTCCCCTAAATGAATCATCTTGGATTACATATTTTGAATCTTATAAAAAAATTCCTCAATATCAAATTTTAAATTCGAAAATGGATTTAGATGAATTTAAAATTATTTTTTACTGGGAATATTTTCATAGAGTTCTTGGTCGCATTATAGGAATTTTCTTTTTAATCCCACTTTTGTTTTTTCATTTTAATAAAAAAATCAATAAAAAGTATTTGCAAACTTGCAATTTAATTTTATTCCTAATAATTTTACAAGGAGCTGTTGGTTGGTTCATGGTTAAAAGTGGATTAACAAACGACGTAAGTGTAAGTCATTACAGATTATCTATACATTTAACGACAGCATTAATTATTATTTCTGTAATTTTCTGGCTAATTCTAAATATAAAAAGCAATAACTTTAAAAAGTTTTTTATTTTTTCAAAAAGAAATTTTCCTTTTTTATTATTATTCTTTTTAATTTTTTCTCAGATTATTGTTGGAGCCTTTGTTTCTGGTTTAGATGCAGGTAGAATTTATCAGACTTGGCCATTAATGGGTTATTCTTATTTTCCAAATGACTTAATTATTGATAGTTTTGAAAATCTTGTTAATTTTAACAATCATTCTTTAGTTCAATTTTATCATAGAAATTTGGCATACATAATTACACTTTATATTTTAACATTTGGTTTTTATATTTATAAAAAAAAAATTCATTATTTATATAAACCAATTGTCATAATGTTTATCTTTTTAACATTGCAAATAATTTTAGGTGTTTTAACATTAATTAGTGGTCTTAGTATTTATCTAGCTTCTGCACACCAAATCTGTAGTGTGTTACTAATATTTAGCGCTATAAATGTTTATTATTCTTACATTAAATAAATTGACTTTAGCTACTAATCTTTGTATTTATCGCCCATTATCATGACTCCATTTATTAAAAAGAAAGAAGTTAAAAAAGATTGGTATTTAATTAACGCACAAAATGTAGCAGTGGGTAGGCTAGCTGCATACATATCTACGGTGTTAAGAGGAAAAAATAAAGCAACTTATAATCCACATATTGATAATGGTGATTTCGTTGTGGTAACAAATATTGATAAAATTAAGTTTACTGGAAAAAAATTCACTAATAAAATTTATTATAGACATACAGGCCACCCTGGTGGAATTAAAGAATCCTCACCTTCTTTTCTAAAAGAAAAAAACAAAACTGAAGATATATTAAAGCTTGCAGTAAAAAGAATGTTACCTGGCGGACCTTTGGCAAAAAAACAATTAACTAAATTAAAAATTTATAATGGTGAAGTTCACCCCCACGATGTACAAAACCCTACAGTAATTAATTTTGAAAAGTTAAATAAAAAAAATATAGTAAAATAATGGAAAATCTTAATACCGTACCTACTAAAGTTAAAAAAATTAAATTAGATTTTAAAGATAGTAAATATGCCACTGGTAGAAGAAAGAGATCTATTGCTAAAGTATGGGTAAAAAAAGGTTCAGGAAATATTCACGTAAACGGGTTAATGATGAGTGATTATTTCAAACGACCTGTTCATCAGATAATTGTAACTAGACCACTAGAAATATCTGAGGTAGCCACAAATTACGATGTAAGATGTTCAGTTAAAGGCGGTGGGTTGTCGGGTCAAGCAGGTGCAATTATTTTAGGTATTTCAAAAGCCTTAATATCTTATGACGAAAATTTAAAGAAAAATTTAAAAAAAGACAAATTGACTACTAGAGATTCAAGAGTAGTAGAGAGAAAGAAATACGGTCGTCGAAAAGCTAGAAGAAGCTTTCAATTTTCTAAAAGATAATCATTTAAATTTTATTATTATATAGACAATGATATAAGTGATCATGTCTTTGAAAAAAAAATTAA
>MDSY01040272.1_pt1 | contig 19375 bp, 22 predicted proteins | sample 811131 | NCBI WGS metagenome assembly MDSY01 (sample SAMN05326643, study PRJNA326480) | marine metagenome | isolation source: seawater | place: Atlantic Ocean: South West | collected 2010
AAATCATTTGATAGGTTCCATAAGAAGTTTGGCAAGTATGTCATAACTGCTATGGAGTCTAAATAATGGATTATAGAGAACAAAAGATCATAGACAAGTTGGTCACTGCAAGGATCGCCTTACTACTGAAACATCCGTTCTTTGGCAACCTAGCGACAAGGCTTAAACTTGTTAATGCAGATGATTGGTGTCCGACTGCGGGTACAGATGGTAGACATTTTTTCTATAACACTAAATTCATAGATTCACTCACTCCAAAAGAGGCAGAGTTTTTGTTTGGACACGAGGTATTACACAATGTATTCGAACATATGCTTGTGAGGATCGGTGACAGGGATCCACAACTTTGGAACATTGCGGCGGACTATGCGGTCAATCAGATATTGAAAGATTCTAGCATTGGTGAAATGCCGAAAGGTAAGAAAGGCGAGAACAAAGGATTCCAGGATGACAAATACAAGGATTGGCCATCTGAAAGAATATACGACGACTTGTTTAAAACTGCAAAGAAGAATGGTAAGAAGTTTCTAAAAAAACTAGGTGAACTTATGGACGATCACCAAGAGTGGGGTAAAGGAGACGCTCCTGGAGAAAGTAAGGAAACAAAAGGTGGCAAGAAAAGTAGTAGTAGTAAACCTGTGTATACGAAAGAAGAACTGAAAAAGATCAGAGATGAAGTAAAAGAAGCTATGGTGTCTGCGGCTCAGTCAACAGGTGCAAGTAATCTGCCAGGTGCATTACAGAGACTTGTTAAAGATCTCACTGAACCAAAAATGGACTGGAGAGAAATACTACAACAACAGATAATGAGCACTCTTAAGTCTGACTATACTTGGATGAGACCCAGTAGGAAATCATGGCACACGTCTGCAATACTACCAGGACAGAACAATGATGAGATGATTGATATTTGCTTGGCTCTGGATGCAAGTGGCAGTATTAGTAATGACCAGTGTAAAGAATTTTTAACTGAGGTTAAAAACATAATGGATCAATACAAAGATTTTAGAATACATTTGTGGAGTTTCGACACTGCGGTTTTCAATCCAAAGGTCTTTACACCTGACAATGCAGATGAATTACTAGACTACACCCTAGGATCAGGCGGTGGAACAGAGTTTGAGTGTAATTGGGAATACATGAAAGAGCAAGGTATAGAACCAAAAAAATTTGTAATGTTCACAGATGGTTGGCCTTTTGATTCATGGGGAGACGAACACTACTGCGACACTATATTTTTAATTAATAATCCATACGAAAGGGACATCGAAGCACCTTTCGGACTAACGGTACAATACAATGACTAATGATACAAAAGTTTTATACATATCAACTATAATATTTGTTCTAGTAATAGTTGTTGCAACTCTAAGATATCATGCTTAAAAAATGTTACAACTTTTTAATTGAAGAAATTAAAGATCTATATTACAATTGGCTCGGAAATCCTTTTGTAATTGGTATCTCAATAGTGTTATTGTCACTATTAATTTTTGAAATAGGAATTGGATAATGGAAAAAAGAGAAGTTTGGTATTCTGGCTCAATGTTAAAGGTGAAAAACCTAAGAAACTGGATGATAGACTCTGCCACTGTCCTATTTGATGATAATCATAATGACCTTAGGGCACTACCAAAGACTGTTAGACTACAGATACTAGTGGTCTTAAGTTTTGTATGGAGCACTGTTTTTACCATATATTTTTTCAGCATATCCACCATGCTTTGGGGTTGGGTAGGATTGGTCATAGGGCACTTAGGTATAATATTTGCAATGTATTACACATTCAAACAATTTCACAACAAGCCATACACAATGAAACCGGATCCGAATGATCCTCCAATGTATGATGACGTGTGGTACGGATCATGAAAATTTGCATTATATACGGACACTACAACATCAAAGACAGTTTTAATGCGGCCATAAGAGACACATTCATGGATGAGGCAAAAAAATGTGGACACCAAATTGACCTTATTAACCTATTCGCAGAAAAGGAAAAACTTCCTTTCTATGATGCAAATGTCAATCCGCCACCACAACTTGTTTTAGATTACAGAAAAAGATTAGAAAATAGTGATGTCATGTTCCTTATAGGTTCATGTCATAATTTAAGGATGCCTTCGATACTAGAGAACTGGGTAGACTGGGTGCTACACCCTAAATGGTTTTTCAGTTACAGGGCATTAGTACCTGGCAGTAAGTATTTCAAGAACTATGGATATCCTGTGCCTGGAGCCATGAACGGTAAGTTAGGACTGATATCAATCACATACGGTGGACCTATGGTCACTTATTTCAATTTTAGTCTGTTTGATAACATTCCGTATAGGAGGATAAAAAAAGCAGTCTTCAATCTAGGTGGTATGGTAACAAAGTACATAAGATTTTATTCTGTGTTACCAGATATGGATAAAAAAGTTTTTGATAGCCACATGGAAAGAGTCCGTAAACTTGCAAGGAGTTTAAATCCAAATAAAAAGTCTAAAATTAGTTGGTGGGCATAATGAGTAAGTATATTGTAATAATAATGATGTTTGTAGTGATTGCAATGTTCTGGAAAGGCGTGGAAGTGCTTGGCCCAAGCAACACAAATAGAGATGTGTTGTATCAAGGCCCAGAAAAAACTACTGAACAAAGATGGAACGCCGCATTTGAATGGATGGAGAGAAAACGTGAGAATCAATCCAAATAATTTCTTTAACAGACAACTAGATATTTTACCACCTCACTTTGTAAACACAGTGGTAAAGGCACACGAGTCAGATGTTGAAAAGATGAGGAAGTGGATATATGAGAACTGCTCAGGCAGATACTCAATTACCAAAGATGTAATTTACACAGGCGATCAATCCAGATCTGTTACAGTGATCGGATTTGAAAATCCAGGAGACCTGACTTTATTTGCCTTGAGTGGTAAAGCCCAAATAAATCAAAACTAATCGTTGTACTCCATAACTACTTTATAGTATAATATACGTATATTATATTAATCGATTAATAGGAGAAAAAAACAAATGGCACAAATGAAGAAAAACTTGAAGAAGTCGGCCAAGCCTGCCACGGCACCTATAGGAACAGCGACGGCTAATCCTCAGGCGGCACAGGCACAGGCACAGGCTCCGCAACCGGATCCTACTGCTTTGTCGATTGGTGACCTAAAGAATCTTTCTACCATACTTGATGTTGCATCCACGAGAGGTGCATTCAAGGCCAGCGAAATGGCAGGTGTAGGATTCCTATATAACAAACTACAGGCGTTCTTAGCCAAAGTGGCGCCAGAACAAAAACCTGAAGCGACAGCAGGAACACCTGCGGAAGGAAAATAATATGGCAACTCTAATGAACGTAAACAACCAGGCTATGCCAATGGGCGATAACACTGGACAGGCAGGTGATGGCCAAACTGGTCCTAAGAGACACTTTAAACACATAGGTGAACTTGCTGACGAATCAAAAGCTAAAGTGGTGATAATGTATAGAACAGTTCCAGGCGAGCCGAACAACTGTTTGGTAGTAGGAACAAAATTCTTACCTGACATCTATCACAATGCATTGATGAGAGCCGTGGAATCAGAAGGTGGGCAGGAGGCAGAAGAGTTTGCTGACTATGCCGGAAGACAAGCATTTCCAGATGGCACTAACATGTTAGCTATGCTACATAACGACAACTACATAAAGAAATTCAAGACCAATGAAATTGTTGTTACCTACGGTAACACAACGGACGGAAGGATACTTCTTAACAAGTTGAACGAAATGATTGCAAAGGAAAAAGGCATAAGTGTAAAAGACATGGCCAAGGACCCTGAAGCAGAAGCATCAAATAAGACTACTAAAAAAGCGGATGCCAAAAAAACAACCGCAAAAGAATAAGACATGGGTACAATTGACGCAAGACTTCGTCAAGGAATGGCCGGAGGTTTTGGATGGACTACAGTTTCAGAACATGCCGGTCAAGTACCTGCTTTACATAGACATAATCTTAAAAAATAATATCACTATACGCTACGACGTAGCCAAAGAGCTCAAGGTAAAAAAACAAGACGCTATCGCCAGATTCCTAAGAAAGACTATAGAACAAAACTACATAAAAATAAAAAATGTAGATATAAAGTTTGACATTCCAAAATTGAAAAAAGATATGGAATCTAAAACTTCTACATTGATGGCTAAAACTTTCAAAAAATGATTTCATTATCTGGATTTGGCTATGAGGATACACTCAAAGACCCATCAAAGTTGTTTGAAAAAACATGGCAAACAAAAACTTTCATCAATGGGCCTACCGTCAAAAATTTCGAAGAAACATTTGCAAAATACTGCGGGGCGGATCAATGCGTGGCAGTCAGTTCATGCACATCTGCGTTACAGTTATCATTGTTGGCACTTGGAATAGGTCCCGGAGATGAAGTTATAACCGTTCCCTACACATGGGTAAGCACAGTTGAAGTAATTAAACAGGTTGGTGCTAGACCTGTGTTTGTGGATATTTCACTGAACGACATGTGTATAGACCCAGCCGCAGTTGCAAAAAAAATTAGTAAAAAGACAAAAGCCATAATAGGTGTTGACCTTTACGGAAATGTTTGTGACGTAGACGAGTTGAAAAAATTTGGAGTCCCCGTAATTCAAGACTCTGCACAGAGCACAGGTGCTTTGTATAAAGGTAAAAGGGTTGGCGGCCTTGCAGATCTTACCTGTTTCAGTTTTTATCCTACAAAAAATTTAAGTTGTTGGGGAGATGCAGGAGCAGTCACAGGGCCGGAAAAATATCTCAAAATTATTAGGCAGTTGAGAAACCACGGACAGTCAGATAGATTCAACGTTGGAATGGTGGGGTGGAACGCCCGAATGGATGCGTTACAGGCAGAAGTACTGTTGAATAAATTACCATACCTTGATCAAAATAATAAAAGACGAAGAGCGATTGCCACACAATACAACGGCAACCTGCACCGTGTCATTGAAATTCCTGTACAAAACACAAACACCGTCCACGTATATCACCAGTACGTAATCAAACACAGAAAGGTTGATCAAATCAGTGAATCGCTACTTCGGAACGGAATACAGTCTAGGAGATACTATCCAACTCCTTTACATCAAACAAAGACATACAACGACAAAGGTTCGTATCCTAATTCAGAACACTGTAGTAAGTCAGCACTAGCGATTCCGGTGCATCAGTATTTGACAGACAAGGATGTTTCGACTATAATAAGTTCAATCAAAAAGGCAATATGAAATTAGCAGTAATTGGCACAGGATACTGGGGGAGTAAAATTGTAGACACCGTTAAAAATATGGGTCTTCCTGTTGCTCTCTATGACATAAATGATTCTCTTGACACAATTGTACCTAGCCTTGTTGACGGCGTAATAGTTGCCACACCTGCACACACCCATAAGGATCTAACAAAAATCATGCTGAGGAAAGGTATAAACGTGCTTGTAGAGAAGCCGACCTTTATGAACATGGCGGAATGCCGTGAGATTGAGCCATATACTGCAAAGGCAAAATTAATGGCCGGACACATATTGTTATACAACGAACACTTTGACTTCCTTAAACAAACTGTGGTTGATAAAGAGATACTACACATAGAACATCGTAGACTAGCCTGGGGCAGGATGAAGGAAGATATCGATCCGATACTGCACTACGCACCCCACGACATTGCCGTTTTGGATAACCTTTTGGGATTGATGCCGGACCAATTACAGAGCAAAGGAATTTACGTTACTAAAAAAAGCCAGCCTGACTTTGTTACATGTGATTTGACATACGGAAAAATCACTGTGCATTTACAGATGGGCTGGTACTATCACGAGAAAGTCAGAGATATAAGTGTTATCACAGACAAAGGCACCCTGGTGTGGAATGATGCTAAGGACCTAAGCAAGTGGATTAGCCAAGGTATTGAAAATGGACGCCAAATACAACATCTTGATCAAAACAAAAATTTCAGCCAGTCTGTGACACCATTGCAAAGACAGATTCAGGCCTTTGTGGATTACTGCGAAAAAGACAAACTACCAGAAACAAACATGGAACATATCAAAAGAGTTACATATGTTGTAGAGTGTATGCAGAAAAGTTTACAGACAGGAGAGGTCATATGTCCTTCGAAAAAATATTAGCTATAGGTGCACATCCAGATGATGTGGAGTTAGGATGTTCTGGCACACTATTGAAATTTAAAGATCAAGGTGCCCATATTGACATCGTGGTCTGCAGAGATGACAACGCACCTACACCTAGCGTGTGGAGGGACAAAGAAAAAATGCAACAGGAGTACAAGAAGTCAGAGAGCCTGTTTGGAATAAAATTTAACATACTTACAAATCCTACCGACGAAGATGGGAGGCCCGTTCTTACATGGAACAGTAAGTTCGTTAAAGTAATGGATGACATTGTTCACAATGGAAACTATGATCTAATAATCACACACAGTCCTGGTGATCACCACCAAGATCATGTCAACACTTTCCATATAGTTAATTCTGCTTTACGCAGATGGCAAGGCGAATTTTGGTTGATGGAAGGAGGCCTTTACAGCAACAAGAACACACAATTCAAACCAAATGTATTTGTTGACATATCAAATTACATTGATAAAAAGATGGAGCTGATAAGTTGTTATGATAGTTATTTTTCTGACACACAACTACACAACATAAAAGGACTTGCGGCATACAGGGCACAAATGACCGACTCCAAATACGCAGAGGCCTTTGAATGCAAGTGGAGGACAATATGAGAATATTAGTTTTAGGTGGGTACGGATTCATTGGTAGCCACATATGCCAAAACTTAAAAAAAGATGGCCACACTGTAGGCATAGTAGACTGTTATCATCAGTACTACACATTTCCTAGTTGGGAGTACTACCCTGTATTATCTCAGAGGAAAGAGATAGCACAGACAGATAAAGAATACATAGGACAAATTGAAAATTTACAATTTCTACAGCAGGCCTTTGAAGATTTCAAACCAGAACGTGTGATCCATGTTGCAACCTATCCAAACGCAAGGATGGTAAAAAGAAACGTACTAGATGCCACTAACAATATGATTACGGCAACTGCATATATTCTAGATTTGTGTGTAAAACACAAAGTTGACAAGATCGTATATGCGTCTAGCAGTATGGTATACGGTGAGTTTAATGGCGGAATACCTGACGAGAAGGTTATCCCCAAACCAAATACGCTTTATGGTTCATACAAAAGACAGGGTGAACTTATGTGCCAAATCTGGAACAGAGAACAGAATCTGAATTACATAATCATGAGACCATCTGCTCTGTATGGTACCAGAGATACAATCACAAGGGTGATCAGCCAACTGTTGAAAAATGTTTTGACGACTGGCAAAATGACAGTGCAAGGACCTGACAATAAGTTAGATTTTTCAAATGTTACAGATGTAGCAACATACTTCTCACTTGCCGCCACAAACGAAATCATTAATGAAACATTTAATTGCACCAGGGGTAATGGTAGGAAAATAATCGAAGCCGCTGACATGATCCAAGATAAGTTGGGATTTGGCGAAATAGTCACGGAACCACACGACACTTTTTATCCGAACAGAGACACACTTAACAGTGATAAAGCGAAAACTATGTTCAATTTCAACCCAACGATAGACATTGAAGAAGGCATTCCAAACTATATCAATTGGTTTTTAGGACAGCCTTTTTACTTCGAAAATCTAAATATCAATCCAAAGATTGTTCTGGGTACAAAGATCTAATATGTCCCTTAATCCATTCATAATCATAAGAATACATTAATTTTCCGTAATCATCTTTATGGGTGTCGAAGTATTTCTTACCATCAAGAGCCCCTCGCTGTAACCAATCGGCATTTTCTCCGGTGCCTAAGGTCATCCATTTTTTCAATCTATATTTTGATTCGACTGTTGGTTTCATCTGTAACAACTTGATGACTTCTCTAAATGAGGATCTGTAAGCCAGTAAAGGAGTTTCATTACAATTACTGATGGCCGACAGCAGAGGTACAGAATGATGTGCCTGGCTCATTGTAAAATCGAGATCAGGTTTGGACGTTCTTAGCACAAGATCCTTGTTATACAGTATTACTCCTCCCCACCCATATCGTAGATCTATGGAAGGTATGTAACAGTCAAAGATGTAGTGGCAAGGGTTACGCATTCTGTCCGGCTGATAACTGAAGTCAAAGTCCTCGGCCAACTCATTCTTAGGAAACACTGCAAAGAAGTAATCTGTTTCACTCATTGAGGCGGCCGTGACATATGCTAATGTTTGACCCATTACTCCCTTACACCATTTGGCCCTAGGGAAACGCTCTTTAAGTTTTTTGTATCTGATTTCAGCACTGGGCTCATCATATGATATAAAAATTATGTCCATAGGCTTTACTTCATACTCTAGATTATAGTGTACACTACGTGGTATATCATAGAACTGTGTTAATTTGTTTTGTTTCGGTACCAACAATATGTCTTTAGTTTTACCCCATGAATACATTTTCACGTCCTCCCAAAAACTTGGATAAAAGTCAGGTATATTAGATATTTCAAGATCCTGATTATACAACCAAGAATAAAAACATTCATTTGTTTCATATGCCTTGTATGGATTTTTTAGTTTAAAAGCGGTCTTTGGAATTAGTTGCTGGTATAGATTATCATGGGAATGATAGTTTATGTCTTTGAAGTCTCTCAGATAGATTAAGTTTTCCATTTGCCTTTTGAACTCTTTTGTTGGAATTAAAAAAACATTACCTTCTTTATTACTACCACCTTTTGGGTGTGTGTTGTACCATACGTGTATCTGTTTGCTCTCGTGTTGTTCAGGAATGTAATCTGTATCTATGGTTTTTAGATCCATAAAGTTCGCGAAGAACCAGAAGTATTCGGTAGTTACATCTTTTACTACATTTTTTAAGATTTCCAAATAACTTCCAACAAAGGGAACAACCCGTGTACCTGCGAATGGAGACTCGAAATTCCTTACGTCTCTGAATCTAACTTGTATACTATCAAAGGCCATAATATTCACCAATTGCTTTACACACATAAAGCACTTCGGACTTCTTAAGGAAAGGATGGATTGGCAATGATAGCACTTGTGTGCAAAACCTATCTGCGTTTGGAGTTTCTTGTTGTGATGCAAACATTGTCATTTTTGACATAGGTTGTTGATAATGTATCTGTGTTTGTATGCCTTTCGTTTCTAAAAATTTTTTAAGCCCGTCCCTATCCTGTGTCTTTATAACAAGTTTGTGATTGTTTGATGTTGTGCCATTGTTAGTTTGGATTGAACTAATACCTAGGTCTAGAAGTCTTTTTTCATACCAACCTCTCACCTTCTTTGTTTTACTTAGAAGTCCTTTATATTTAGATAACAGAAAATTGAGAATGTTTGCATGTTCGTGACTCATGCACGAATTGTAACCATGCTTTAATTTCGCTGTACCTTGCCCATGATATCTTAGGCTACGGATCAGGTCCCTCTCGGTCTCGTCATCTGTAAGAACCATACCTGCGTTGCCGAAAGCAGGTAATGGTTTGCTTGGTGCAAAACTTAAAGTGCTTATATCGCCTAGTTTTCCGCTTGGCACCTTATCATAAAAACTTCCAAAGCTCTGTGCGGCATCTTCTATTAAAGGTATCCTTCTTTTAGAACAAAATTTTTTAAGTGTTTGATAATCTGCTACATTTCCAAAAAGGTTAACATAAACAACGGCATCTGGTAATCCAAAATCGGGTAGTTTCGAAATTAGTCCTTTGTTATCAACATCCACAAAATTTATTGTGGCACCTGTTCTTTGAATTGATTCCGCGGTGGCCAAATAACTAACTGCAGGACACAACACAGTTGATTGAGGTCCTATGCCTTTGGCTTTCAAAGCAAAGTATAAAGCGTCTGTACCACTTCCAACCGCAACTGCATATTTCCTTTTAGTATATTTTGCCACTGCGGTTTCGAACTCGTCAACGAAACTTCCTTCGACATGCCTATTGCCAACCACATTGCCTGTTCTCCAGACCTGCTTGGCCCTACGTGTGATCCTCCAACTGTAGGCGTCATAGATCCTATCCAATCCATTAAATTTTATCATTTAATCATACTCCTTACCTGCTTCAATGTTTTGAAATAGCAGTCTGTAATTTTAACATCTTTCCAGACCCCACCTTTGTATTGTGCTTGTCTTGAGTCCTCCAAAATGTAGTACGGAAAAATACCCAAAATATAATCTCGAAAAATTCGATATTGTTCTCCTGTTTCTACGCACTTCATCCTAAAACTTTTACCCCATATTTTGCTGTCCACTCCTTACCATCTTGCCTATCGTTGACTATAGGTTGTCCTTTAATATTAAGACTGGTGTTCAAAAGTATCGGACAACCTGTCTGTTTTTTCCATTCAGTAAGCAGTGCATGAAAGCCAGGATTATCCGTTTTTCGCACCGTTTGAACCCTAGAACTGCGATCATGGTGCAATATTGCAGGGCAGTCATTACCATGCGTGTACGCCGCTGTATATTGCATATAAGGGGTGTTTTTGACGCCAGTAGGTAGGTCAAAATAGTCGTTTACATCCTCCTCTAATATGGCTGGGGCGAATGGTCGAAACTTCTGTCTTTTCTTAATTGCGTTTACCAAATCCTTGATATCCTCACCCCTAGGGTCGGCTAAAAGAGACCTGTTACCAAGTGCCCTTGGTCCAAACTCAGCCCTGCCATTTGCAACTCCCACCATTTTATTTTCTTTCAATTCTTTTATAATTGCATCAACAGGATACTCGCCTTCAATTTTATGTCCAAGGAATGGATGTTCCCATTGTATTTCTCTTTGTTGTGATGCCGCAATGCAACCTAATGAACTTCCGGCATCACCTGGATTTGGAATGATCCAAATTTTTTCGAATAATCCTAGATTGGCCAACACCCTGTTTGCCGCACAGTTCAGTGCTACTCCGCCGGCATAGACTAAATTATTATTGCCAAAGCCGGCATACCTACTTGCCCTGCGCCATAAATCAGTCAAACACTCTTCTATTACTGCTTGTACACTTGCCGCGAGGTCCATTACATCTGCTTTAGGATGCCAAAGTCCAATACCTTTGTGCAAATTACGTTTTAGTCTGAATGGCTTACGGTTAACAAAATCCTTGTATATATCATCCTTGTACTTGGGTGTGCCGTACGCGGCCATTCCCATGAGGATATATTCTTCTTCGGCAGGTTTTAATCCGCAACGTTGTGTGAACGCGGAATAGAGTATCCCTAGACTGTGTGGATACCTTATGCTTTCCATTTTTTGTATTGCCTTTTGGTTATAACCTTTTGATATAGAAACTGTGTCCCACTCTCCAATTGCATCCACGGTTAAAATTACTGCATCTTTAAGACCTGAAGTAAAATATCCTGCGGCGGCGTGGCTGTCATGATGTCTGACATATTCATCTATCTTGATGCCGAACTTGTCGAGATGGTGTTGTGGCATCTCCTTACTATCAAATGCAACACCATATTGACCGGCATACATTTGCCTTGTCTTTTTTAGTATTGGTTTTTCATAATATACAACCTTGTGCCAGCCAAATGTTCTAGCTTCATTTACTATTTCATTATTAAGATAATGATCGTTTTTAATTTTTGAATAGCGTTCCGCATGGGCGGCCCATAGTATTTTTCCAGGGCCTTTTTTATCATAATCCACGATGGCCATGGCGGCATCATGATTCATGCAGTTAATACCTAGTATTCTCATTTTATCTTAAAGAATCTTTTTGCTCTATCTAGATACTTCTCCCAGTCTTCAAGGGTAATGTCATATTCAAAATTTTGTGATGTTGGATTTACTTGCAGTTCCTTTGCTCCATTTTTAAGATGGAAATTCCTAGCCATGTCCGTCAATGGACTCAAAGTTACGAGTCTCTTAATATGATTAGAATCCTTAACCATCTTGTATGCCTCATTGACTATGGCTCTTCCACCACCTTTCTTCTTTGCCCACACTGTGTAAGCAATAGCTATGTCGCCCTGCAATCCGGCTCTATGAATTGCCTGCATGGCGGCATCTCTACTGAGTGTGTCCATCTCTTCAACTGTGGTAGGTACCTTGTTTGTGAAAGCAAAACACATTACTGCCGCAATATCTCCGTCGCTATCTTTTAGGCCATAAATTTTCCTACCGTAAGCCTGTCGAAATTCTAAGTTAAGTTCAGGCCTTACCGGATCCTCCTTACAATCAATATACGGCATTTCAACCAACTCGTACTTGGGAGACTTGTCAAACGCCTTCTTGATACGTTCTTTTATCTGTTCCATAGTCTACTTGTATATAAAGGGATCTTTCTTTTTAAGTTCCTTGAGTCTTTTCCTGTACTTTATCTCCTCGCGGACTTTGTTAATCAATCTTTTTATCCATCTGATCATCTGTCTCTCCTATTAATTTTAAAAAGGTTGGTTTCATTAACATTATAGCATCTTCATGTGCTTTGTCTAGCGGATGTGTTGTGCCACGGGCATATTCATTTAGTAATGCCCACTGATTAAAACCTAACATCCTGTCACCAAATGAAAACCACTTGGTAAAATCTATTTCATCGTGCAGAGCCCTCATAAAAGCATCTTGGTTTTTGTGATGATTTAATTGATTATAAAATAAACTGTTGTCTGCCAATGTGAACATAAATGGTATTTTTTTCTTTTCTAAGATGTTCTGCAACCAAATTATGCTTTTCCAACTTAGATATATTTCATGATATTCATTGGCCGCATACTTGTATATTGCTTCGGCAAAAGGCTTGACTCCGGTATCGATCATTGATTGTTGGTGTCTTTTCCAATGATCCTGTTGTACTTCTGATCCTGACAAAGCCTGGTGTCTTTCGGAGTCTGCTATACTGGTGTCCCAGGGTGATATCGACGTCCAACGGGTATTCTCTAATTGCCTGTGTCTGGGCATGGCCCAGTCATACCTTGACAGAAAAGTCCACATCACAACAACACATTTCACATCGGAGTGATTGGCTACAGCATTGAACACACGTCTTGCTATTGCAGAGTTGCCTAATCCACCTAATGCCGTGCAGACGTACTCATCTTTTGGATTCTTTAGTCTGTGTGCCCATGTCATTTTAGATGGTGTCTTGCCATCCACATCATCGGATAACTCATTTCCTAGTGTAAAACTACATCCACCTGCTATAATTTTTTTAGTCATAGATTTTTAAAATGTTATTTAAAAGTGGAAAAACTTCTCCAAAATTTTCTTGCCTGTAGGCATCCGTTTGTAAAATCCGCCTTTTTCTTTCAGCCCTTATCTCTGGAGTGTCCCTGTCGGCGGCATTCATAAATCGTATACTAGGCTGATAGTCTTTGAGCATGTGATATCTATCAACCACTATGTCTTTGACTTGCCGTGGTAGTGTCTGTATGTTAAACACGTCTGGGTCGAAACAGGTGTTGACATAGAAGAACTTGGGTTGGAATTGCGCCACCCACAGTGCAGTCTTGGCCCAATTGAACACGTTGAAAATAGACACCGTTGAACATATTTGGAAATCCATATTCGATGTTTTCATTTCCTTGAACTTTACAAGGTTAGCATTTACTTCTCTCCACTTTGCAGGATGTCTCTGATACTCAAACGGCTCGCCTACGTCGTCTATGCTAAATGCAACTTCAACATGTTTGAAATAACTCCACAGGTCAAATATTTCCTGTGGCGGTAGCTGTGTGCCGTTTGTGTTATAGTGTATGTCTATGTTCTTTGCATATCCTTGCTCGACACAGTGCATTAATATTTTGAAATGGTCTTTTATCATAAACGGCTCACCTCCTGTAAATTCAAAATACTCAACGTGTTTGAGATCTTCCTGGAGTTCCTCAAAAAATTGTGGGTTACGTTTTGGCCATCCACCCTCTTTAAGTTGTTTCCTTGCAAGGGGATTGTCTTGACCTATGGCTGTTTCATAGTCAATTTCTTCTTGAGCCCATTTGCTCGAACTCCACGAACCACAGATCCTGCACTTAAGATTACACACATTTCCCAACTTAAAGTCGATAAACTTCAATGTTGGCTCGCTGTCTGTTGTCCAGTTGGTGAGACTGTTTTTCATTTTGTATATAGAATTTTGCCTCTTCGAAGTTTTTCCTGCGTCCTCTTCCTGCCAACAACTCTGACAGCCTGTGGGACGTTCACCTTTTTTAAATTTTTCCCTAAGCTTTTCCATGAATTCATGCTGTTGTATTACTTTTAAACTTTTTTCATATACTTTGACATTTGGTATGCTCCCTTTGTACAAACAGCAAGGCGATGCACCACCATTGACATCAACTTCTAAGTGTGTCCAAGGCAAAGGACACACGTTGGATTTTAAATACTTGTCCACCAATCTAACATCCTTTTATCTTTGCTTAAAATTCTTGTAATATCTTGCTTCCTAATCTTATCGATCCACATTTGTCTTAATTTTCCTTTTTTAGTAGGTGTAAACGTATCTCTTGTTTTCAAATTTTTTAATACGTCGATCAATGCCCGTTGTTTCTTAGTGGCACGTGGTTCCATGTAGTCTAACGCTTCATCTATTATTTCGTGTAATAATTTTTTTGGCAGGGACAACGGACTTAATATTTCATCATTGCTAAATGTAAACATTACTTTTGTGAGAACTTCTGTGTTAAGTTCCTGGCTTAGATCGAACATATTTTTAAGTTCTAAAAGTCCAAGTAGGGTAATTGTAAAATCTAATCTCATTTGTCTAGGATTTGTTGTTATCGATAAACCTTCTTTGAAGTTTCGTAGCCATTGTTCATAGTTGAGTCCGTCCCTAATGTACTCTGCGACTTCTCCGGTTCCGTCCATTGATGCACATACTTGCCAATCATTAAAGTATCCCAAAAGATCAAATAAATTGGATTTCCTAAATGATGTCCTGCTTAAATTTGTATTATATCTTACATAAACTTCTTCGGCGAATCCTAGTTCAATGATTCTTTCCATTGCCTTCCAATGCATGTCCCACATCAGAGGCTCTCCTCCACACCAGTATATTTCTCTTACTTGTTTTGTCTCAATGGAATCGATAAATTCTTGCACGACTTGGGTGTCCTGGAAATTTTTAATTTGTTCACGTAAAGGTGACGCCATCCATGGTTGTGACTCCTTACTCCACTTTTTATGCTTTCTTGTTTCTGCCTCCCAACTCGAACTCAACATATCTCCGCACATTCGACACTTAAAATTGCAAAGGTTATTGAACCTGTAATCAAAACTTATTGTGGGCATTGTGGTGGCACCTGTTTGATCCGTCTTCACAAATGCTTCATCTATCTTGTGCCTAAACAACTGGTTCCAATACGAACGGTACACATCTGTGTTCAATAATTTATGATCGCAAACTTGACATTCAGGTAGTTCCTCACCGGCTAACATACGTAATCTTACTGATCTCATATGTTCCGAATTCCAATGTTCTTTCAGTGACATTGGTTTATATTCCTTTGCATCATTTCCCGTGTCTATGTACTGTTTAAAACTTTGTGCAGGTTCTCGAGATGCACAACACAAACGTCTTTCTGTCTGCGGTGAAAGATAGGTGTGAGTCCATGGCGCCATGCAAAAAGTTTTATTGCCATCCTTAGGTTTGATCCTTTTGCCTGTTTTTGACTCAATGCCTTGCCTTGGCCATCGTTCATCTGCTGTTGGGAATCTATCTTTCATATTTGTCAAACAATCCTTTCCATTCAGGAAATACGTCTACGCTATTTTCATTCCTTATCTTGTCATATTTCCTTGTGTTAGCAAAAAATAAATCCAAATGTTTCTGATTATCTTTTTCCAACATCCATTTTACACCTGACTCGAATCCTTTGGTTGCTCTTGTCAATGGATCATTGCCTTTTAGCCATTTAATGTGTTCTTCATATTTTGCTTTTACTCTTTCCTTATGCTCTGGGGGTAGAATGTCCATTCTCTGCCATATAGGATGTTGTAGTAAATTAAAATTAAAATCCTGAGGCTTGATCAGTCCTTGCTCTACCCAATTTTTATGAAAATCACAAACATGTAGTGAATTCATCAAACTAACCGTTGAACTTATGTAAAAATCAACCTGGGGGCAAACTTCCATCATTCGTTTTCGATTTGCAACGGTGTCTTCCCATTTGGTTCCTTTACGCATCAGTTCTGCTCGTGATCCTTCCGCATCAAGACTTGCACCTACCGAAACTGAGTCAAACTTGTTCCATAATTCGAAGACATCTATGTCTTTAAATTTAGTTTTACTAAAATTAGTATTATAAATTAATCTTACATGATACATCTTACGTCTATCTAGCTCTTTTAGTATTCGATAGTGTTCCTCCATTATTATTGGTTCACCACCTGCAAAATAGAACTGTTCTGAGTGATCAAATGACTCCAACATCTGTTCCCACATGTCGTTTGTGTTTCTTCCCACCTTCATTATTTTGGCATGAGGTGGCGGACTACCTGTGAGTTTTTTATGATCTTCATACCAATTCGAACTGAACCAGGTCCCACAACTTCTACAGGCCATATTACACAAATTTGAGAAACGTATATCCCAATACTTCATTACAAAATCTGCCTGGCCGTCAGGTAACGTATTATGTACCAATGGAATGTGATGTCCAAAGTGCTTGTTTGAACTTAAACGTAAGGAAAAGAATCCTGATTTTTCTTGGTCATAACATTTCATGCATTCGCGAGATTTTTTGTTGTTTAACATCCTTACCCTCATCTCCTTCATCTTTTCACCGTTGAAGACTTCTTTCAAACTTTCTTTATTGAGATTGCCAACGTGGTAAGGATCGAATGCAAAACAACAAGGGTATGCCCTACCGTCTGGGTAGGCATGTAGGTGCATCCACGGAAGCATACAGAAGGTATCACTTTCCATCAACAACTCCTTTTCTCTTGGAGTCATATCTTTAATTTTTAATTTTTCAGGCTCCTTCGCCCCGTACTCATATGCCACGGTACCATTCTCCTATTATTGGGAAAGTCTTTTCAAAGTCATTTCCTGTTCTTTTATCGTATTGGCTATAAAATGCCTTAAAATCTTTTTGCAGTTTGCTTTGCTCCGCCGCTCCTGCGTGTGGGGTCTTTACAACGTCTAAATAGTCAATAAGTCTTTGTGTATGATTGACTTCCATTTGTTCTAAAAATTTTTCGTTATTATTTAAAAACTTTACCAAATCACCTTTGAATTTATTTCTCAAATCGTCGGGTAACACAAGGGGCGATTGGAAACTAGGAAACCTTAGAATGTTAAGTGTGTAATTAATTGTTGGACCATAAACAGCACTTGCAGTCTTAAACCATATCATTTTTTCAAGGAACTCTGGCAAGGACTCCAAGCACAGTGCGTTTATAGTGGCCATATTATGAATTTCGGACGGGACTTTATCTGCCATCATATTCAATACATTACTGAACCAGTCCGTATAGTTAAGGCCATCTCTGATATATTCTGCTTGACTGCCAACCGCTTCACAGCTTGTATACAAATGAAAGTGTTTGAAATCTCGTAATTTGTCTTTGAATTTATCTATAATCTCTGGTTTTGCTCCTAGGTTTGAATTGATTGCTATTCTCATTTCCGGATTCATTTTGTCACCTTGTGTTTCTATCCAATCTAATAATCTCCATAGGTTTGGTGACATCATAGGTTCCCCACCTGTAATACGTAATTCGTCTAAAGTTTTGTGTAGATCAGACTCCCACCATTTATAAAATGCTTCTACATAAGGATTGGTTTCATCTTTTTTATATGGCTCGGCACTGTCATGTGCGTGTGTGAAATGATTACGTCCATCTGATGTAAGGCCGCTGTACGGTCCTTGTCTTTTTATATTGTTAGCCCAAGTTGAACTGAATGCAGGATTACAATATGTACATGCAAACTGGCATACTCGATCAAAGGCAATTTCCAAAGTCCTCAAGTTGAAGTCTTTGTTGTAGTCAGATCTATATGCATCGGTAAGTTGTTTGTCTGTGTAAATTTTTGATTTGTATACCCTGTCACTAATTGCATCTCTGCCTATGTCTTCTATCTTCCAGCAGTATTCACAACCTGAAGGTCTTTCACCGCACTGCATCTGCCTACGTTGTTCTTTCTTCTGTTTGGTGTTGTGTATAGCACTTGGATTTTTCTTAATTTCCTCTAGGTCTATCTTGTGCGGAAGAGGATGATGACAACTGGTGGTCATTCCACTGCCAAGCCAAATAGTTGCGTTGTACCATTTCGCCGCACAGAAACTAGCTGATTTTGTATCTAACTTTTTAATTTTAAATTCTAAGTCTTTCATGCGTTCATACACTCCTGCCAAAATTCTTCCATTTCAGGAAATGTGTTTAAAAAACGTGTAGTACGTCTGCGATCATGTTCGTTAAAGAAAGCGTAAAAGTTTTTTTTATTTTGCGTACTTGCGTCCGCGTTTTCTCGCCAGTATGCGAGATTACGTTCCATCTTTTGGATCTCGAAGTCCTTGAATATGTGTAGCCCGTTGTCCTCGCCGGAATTCTCCTGCATGTATTTTATGTTGTCCTCGTGTATGGCCTGATAGGACTCTGGAAGCATTGTAATCTGTTGCCACTCGGGCTGTCTTAGCAGTGGCACGTCGAACCAGACCCTCTGATAAGTGCTGGAATATCTTGTCCTAAGTTCCAGTATCTTCTTTAACAGCTTGTCCATACTGGTGATGCTGAGATTGTTGTAGGTGCATATGAAGGTAACTGAGTTACGCACAGGTATGCGATCCAGGAACTCCTCAACATTGTCCATCATGTAGTTGAAGTCTAGACCGTCACGAATGTATTCTGCACGTTTTCCAAAGGCGTCCACACTGACAAACTGCATCATGTGTTCCACCTTTGCCTGCATACATATCTCTTGTGCCATATTGAAATACTTCTCCTTCAGTTTCTTGTCTGGCGGACACATGTTACTGGTCACGTTGAGGTGAAGGTCATCCTTGGGATTGTCAATTATGTACTGAAAGACCTTGTAGGTGTTCTTGTCCATCATGGGCTCGCCTCCGGTCATACGGAAGTGTTTTAGATTCTTGTAAAGTTTGGGCCACCATTTCCAGAAAGCTGTCACATAGGGGTTATCCTCCCTGTGCGGTATGGGCCTGCGCCTGCCCTGGAAGTGCTCCGGTGCATTGTGGGGAGGAGATGTGGGATATTGGCCATATCTGTCAATCTCCTGGCCCCACGTTGTTGAGAACTGTGGAGAGCAATAACTACACTTGAAGTTACAAGCGTTGTTGAAGTTCCCCTCCACATACCTCGGTGTCCAACTTGTCGTCATTGGATTCTGTCTAATCTGCTCAAAGTC
>MDSY01138172.1_pt1 | contig 19374 bp, 14 predicted proteins | sample 811131 | NCBI WGS metagenome assembly MDSY01 (sample SAMN05326643, study PRJNA326480) | marine metagenome | isolation source: seawater | place: Atlantic Ocean: South West | collected 2010
ACCGATGATGGTGCCGAAACAGATTTAGACCTTGGTCATTACGAACGTTTCCTAAGTGTCCCCACCTCTCAAGCTAATAATATTACTACTGGCAGAGTTTATCAAAGTGTTATTAATAAAGAAAGAAAAGGAGAATATCTCGGCAAGACTGTTCAAATCATACCTCATATTACAGATGAAATAAAATCAAGTATCCAATTATTAGGCGAAAACGGAAATTGGGATTTTGTAATAACTGAAATAGGAGGAACTGTAGGTGATATCGAATCACTACCTTATATCGAAGCCGTTCGTCAGTTAAGGTGGGAACGTGGAAAAGATTCTCTAGTTATACATTTGACATTAATACCCTTCCTAGCTGCATCTGGAGAATTAAAGACAAAACCTACACAACACTCAGTAAAGAAACTGTTAGAGTACGGTTTACAACCAGATGTTTTAGTTTGTAGAGCAGAACATGAAATACCTCAAGAAGTTAGAAATAAAGTTGCTAGATTTTGTAATGTTGAGGTTGAAGCGGTTATTGCCTCTTTAGATGCTGAAACAATATACGACGTTCCGATATTAATGATGGAGGAGAAATTAGATCAAGTCGTACTTAAAAAACTTGATTTACCAGTTCATGAAGAACCTCCTTTAACAACTTGGAAAACATTTCTTTCAAAACTTAAAAACCCTAAAAACTCAGTTAAAATTGGACTAATTGGCAAGTACGTTGAGTTGAAAGATTCATATAAATCAATTGCTGAAGGCTTTATCCATGCTGGCGCGCATAACGAATGTGTAGTAGAGCTTGAATGGATTCACTCAGAGAGTCTTAATAATGATAATATCGTCGATAAACTCGGGCATTTAAACGGAATCCTTGTAGCTCCAGGCTTTGGTGAAAGAGGTGTTTCCGGAAAATTAGCTGCTGTTAAATTCGCAAGAGAAAGTAAAACACCGTTCTTTGGAATTTGTTTAGGAATGCAATGCGCTGTTGTTGAATTTGCTCAAAATGTTTTAGGACTAGCATCTTCTTCTAGAGAAATTGATGATAGAACACAACATCCAGTTATTGATTTAATGGCAGAACAAAAACAAGTTCAAGATAAAGGAGGAACGATGAGATTAGGTGCCTACCATTGTACTCTTGAAGAAGGATCATTTGCGCATAAGGCATATGGTACGACTGAAATATCAGAAAGACATCGCCATCGTTACGAGTTTAATAGTGCATACAAGGAGGAATTTGAGAAAGCAGGTATGAAAGCTTCGGGCATCAATCCTGAGAGTGGTTTAGTTGAAGTTGTTGAAATTCCTGACCACCCATATTTTATAGGAGTTCAATTTCACCCAGAATATAAAAGTACAGTAGCCAATCCGCACCCTCTTTTTATTGAGTTTGTTAAGGCGGCTTTAGAAAACGCATAATTATCATTAGAGAATATTATTCATGGATAAGAATCAGATTATAGGTTGGGTATTAATTGTGGCAATCGTTATTGGATTTGTCACTTTCAATTCATCACAAGAACAAGAAGTTTTACCTCAAGAGAAAAAAACTGAAAAGGTTAAAGAAGTAGATGTTCCAATCTCAAAAAAGGAAGAACCCAAGATAATTCAGGTCTTAAATTCAAATTCATCAAAAGAGGATTCCATCAGATTTAAAGTAGATAATGAAAGACTTATAGGTAAATACGGGCTTTTCGCTGGTTCTGCTGAGCAAAAATCGGAAACTGTAGTTTTAGAGAATAATAAAATGAGGCTTTATATCAATACCAATGGAGCTTATGTATCTAAGGCTGTTTTAAAAGAGTTCAAATCATATGCCGATAAAGAGGATTCTTTAGCTGAGCTTACTATTTTTGAAGGTGACGGAAATAGCCAAATAATTAATTTTGACCATGCTAACGCTCCCCAACAAACTAATGAATTTAAATTCACTCCCTCAAGCCAAGGGCTTGTTGTTGAAAAAGATAGTAATTCAATTTCATTTACGCTGAGTACTGATGATGGATCCGGAAAAATAGAATACATATATACCTTAAGAGCCGACGACTACATTGTTGACTTCGATGTTAATTTTACTGGATTAGGCAAGACCATTTCTGGTTCAAAAGATGGAAACCTAGAGCTAATATGGAAACAGAAGCCAAAATCAATTGAAAAAAGCTTAAGAATTGAAAGACAGAGTGCATCAGTTTTTTATCACTCACAAGAAGAAGGTTATGACTGGTTAGGAGAACAAGGTAATGATGATGATATTGCCGAGTTCAATACTGACTGGATATCCTTCAAACAACAATTTTTCTCTAATATTTTAATTGCTAAAGGTGGAGGTTTAAACAAGCCTTCAATGAAGATTGAGTACGAGGACGAAGATACAACCTACCTCAAAAAGTATTCAGCAGAAACTAAACTTGAGTTTAACACATCAAAAGATACTTACTTCGAATTCAATTGGTATTTTGGTCCAAATAATTTTGACATTTTAGCGAGTATTGAAGATGGTACTCTTGAATTAGAAAACGAAATAAATCTTGGATGGGGAATTTTCAGGGCTGTAAATCAATATATTCTTTATCCTCTTTTTCAATTAATATTAGAATATTTAGGTGTTTCGATTGGAATAGGTATAATACTTCTAACATTCGCAATCAAACTTTTACTTTTCCCTATTACGTACAAGAACTATTTAAGTTCTGCAAAAATGAGGGTTATTAAACCTCAAATAGAGAAATTAAATGCTGAAAATAAGGATGCTGATCCAGTGAAGAAGCAGCAAGCTACGATGGCACTATATAAACAAACAGGCGTAAACCCACTTGCTGGCTGTATACCTGCAGTGCTTCAAATGCCAATTCTTATAGCACTATACCGTTTATTCCCAGCATCTATTGAATTAAGGCATAAAGGTTTTCTTTGGGCTGATGATTTATCTTCAGTTGATGATGTAATTAAATTAGGATTCTCAATTCCAATATATGGAGATCATGTGAGTCTTTTTACTATTTTAATGGCTATTTCAATGTTCTTTTACATGAGGTTTAACCAGCAAATGACTCCGACTCAAAGCGGCGGTGGAGATATGCAGGAGGCCATACAAAAGAACATGAAGCTAATGATGAACTTGATGCCATTATTCATGTTGTTTATGTTCAATAATTACGCTGCAGGTTTAAGTTTTTATTATTTCTTAGCCAACACTATTACAATTGCTCAAACAATTACAATTAAGAAATTTATAATTGATGAAAAAGCTATTTTAGCGAAAATTGAGAATCAAATGAGTAAGCCGATGAAGAAATCCCGTTGGCAAAAAAAGATTGAAGAAGTTCAAGCTAAACAGCAAAGAAGAAAATAATGACTAAATCAATTAAATATTTAACAAAGGCAATACTTTTAGTATTGCCTTTGTTATTTTCAAACTGTAATGAAAAAATACTCCATAATTCATCGATGGCAAAAAATAATCCTCGAATAATTTTTGAGAAAACAAGATGTTATGGAAAATGTCCCATATATATAGCAAAGTTTTATCTTAATGATAAGATCGAAATTTATCCTGAAGCTAATTTTAAAATAACAGAGAAAAGTTTAGCTCTAATGAAAAAAGGTAGGCTAAAAGAACTTCTTAATGAAGCAAATGAAATAGATTTCTGGAACTTACAAGACGAATATGATAATAAAAATCTTCAGGATGCACCCGAAACATTTATAACAATATCGAATCGCGGACAATTGAAAAAAATCCGGATTAGAACTCAAGCACCAAAAAAACTTCAGGAGCTCGTTCAATCAATTGAAAAAGAGGTAACAAGAGCTAAATGGACAATTATTAAATAAAGATTCGCTGAACAAAATTTAAAACTAAGTCAAATCTCTAAATTCATTATTAAGAAAAGTGCTTAAAAACTTGATAGGTAAGGTAATTAATCGGAAATTTGGACGCTTAGGAAATAAAATATGACACAAGTATTTACCAACTGCTCTATTTTTAACGGTGAGACATTCGTCGGTAATCGCGCCGTTGTAACTGAGGGGAACAAAATCAAGAAAGTCGTACACAAAAGCAACCTAGTTGGATATGACAATATCATTGATTTAAAGGGTTCTTTATTAGTGCCGGGCTTTATTGATTTACAGGTAAATGGTGGTGGTGGTGCCTTTTATACTCAAGAAGCTTCAATTGATAATTACAAAACTTCAAACAAGGCTCATTTAGATTTTGGTACAACCGCATTACTTCCTACTCTAGTTTCAACGTCTCTGGACAATATAGTTGCACAATGTGCCATTGTTAAAGAGATGATGAAAGATCCCGACTCTGGTGTTATTGGTCTTCATGTTGAGGGACCTTATTTTAATCCAGAAAAAAAAGGAGCTCACTCCCTAGATTTTATTAGAGAAGCAACAGATTACGAAATCGAAAAGATAATTGAAGCTGGAAAAGGCGTAATAAAGATTTTGACCTGTGCACCAGAAGTGGTGAAAGAAAAGCATATTAAAATGTTAGTTGAAGCTGGCATACCTGTATCTGCAGGGCATAGTAATTGCACCTACGAACAAGCTATAAAAGCTTTTGATGCGGGTGTTACCAAAGTTACCCACTTGTACAATGCTCAATCTCAATTTACCAGTAGAGCTCCTGGCTTAGTTGGTGCGTTTTTAGATTCACCAGACAATGTGTATGGTGGTATTATTGTTGATGGAGTACATTGTAACTATGCATCTGTTAGAATTGCTCATAGAGCAAAAAAGGGGAAACTTTTCCTAGTTTCAGACGCATCTTTTGTTAAGCATCCTGTCAATAACTTTGAAATAGATGAGTTCAAAATTTTCTTCAAAGATGGAATGTATTTAACTGAAACTGGAAACCTGGCAGGTTCTGCTGTTTCAATGTTAGATTCAGTTCAAAACTGTTTTAAAGAAGCAAATATCGAATTAGCTGAAACATTAAAAATGTCATCAAGGTATCCTGCCGAATTTATGGGTATCGATGAAGAATATGGTTATATAAAAAAGGGATATAGAGCTGATTTTGTTGTATTAGAGAGAGATACACTTAATTTAATCGACGTTTATAAATCTGGAGAAAAAGTTGAAATTGACGAAATTGTTACTGCATAAAAGCATTAAATCATATCTAATTAAAAAGCCGTTGAAAATTCAACGGCTTTTTTGTTTTTTTCCAAAATTAATTACGACCAACAACTATGGTAAATCATTAATTAATATTTCTAAAGCATCTGAAGTAATAGTTTTCATATCTATATTATAATCAATTCCTTGCTCAGGGGTTACATCTAAGACTCCATAATATAATTGCTCGTTAACTACTGCAATTGCTAAAACATTCATTGGTACATTAGCTAAATGCGTTTCAGTAACTATATTGTCACTTATTGAACCCCATCCTGCACCACAAGGCCAAACTGTATTTTGATCTTTAAACACACTATACACTGTTAGGTTATTAGAATTCAAACCTTCTACGCCCGAACAATTAAATATTATATCGAAATAACTCACATACAAGAAGGCATCAATATTACCCCAACCTAATTTATCAATATTAATAGAATAGGTACCATTAGCATCTTCAAAAGTAAATCCAGAATAAAATCCATTACCCCAAGGTTCATTATCCCAGCCCTGGTTATTAGTATCATTATCCCAAACTAAAACTGTATCCATTGGATTACCCCAATCAACAGAATCAACAAATTCTTCTTGGCCAGCAAAAAACAACTCCATATTAGGATCTTCAGCTTGTGCAGGGATTTGAATTTCAATATCTTTTCCTTCTGCAAGATCTAAAGCAAGTCCACCTTGAATAGCCTCCGTGAAAAATTCTCCTCCAGAATTTAAAGGACTACCATTGGATACTGGAAATATTTCCGAAAAAATAATATCACTCGTTGAAAATACTTCTTTGATTTTAAAATCTACCTCACCATTTACAATTGTACCGTTTTGATTCTCAAATGCATTTGCAGGAATCTTTACCTTAGTTCCTTTAACTGTAGTAAATTCAATTCCATTTTCAGCATTAAAAGTTTTTACAACAGATTCCACTTCTTGTTCATCAAAAAAAGAATCTAAACTTTGAAAATTTTCTTTTGGAGGGGCAATTTGGTCAACATCATCTTTTTGACATGATGTTATCATAAAGGAGGAAAGAAATGCAATTGAATAAATAATCTTTTTCATATGTTCTAATTTTAATTATTGTTTGACTAAATAACTAATTTAAAAGTAACAAATGTCTAATAATTCTTAATAAACCTACTCAAACAAAAAAATATAAAAAATATAAAAAATTCATATAGAGATATTTAACACACAAAAAACTTACTCAGTCAAAAAATATATACAGTTATTCTTTTTTAATTTTCTTTAGTAAATTTTTCTGGTACTTGCCTTGCACGATATCAATTAAAATTAAAATCGTAATAACAAAATAGAATGTTCCTGTGTTCATATGAACTATCGGCATATTTAAAACCGTCATTTTCGCCATTTCTCCACCCTCAGTTAAAAGCATAATTCCAACTATAAGAAGTACAAATAATCCCAAAACCTCATACATCCTATTTTTCTTTAAAAATTTACTTACCGCATCGGCTAACCAAATCATTAATGCCCCAGATATAACTATTGCTACAGCTATTATCCAAGACTCATCTGTAATTGCCATAGCTCCTAAAATTGAATCGAAAGAAAAAAGTAAATTCATAAAAACAATTAAACCAATAATTTTCAGAGTACTAGTAGGCTTTTCAGCTAATTCATCATTAGGATCAAACAACAACATATGCCATATCTCCTTAATAGCTGTCCAAAGAATAAATACTCCTCCAAATAAAACAATTAAAGAATGTCCATTGAATTCAGCTTTAAAATACTTAGGAAAGAAACTTAAATTAAACAACGGTGTTTGAAGCATTTCTACGATATATGTAAGCAAAAATAACAATCCAACTCTTAAGACAATCGCCAAGCCTATACCAACTGACCTGACCATCTTTTGCTTCTCAAGGGGTGCTCTTCTACTCTCTAAAGAGATATAAAGTAAGTTATCAAACCCTAAAACAGCTTGTAATAAAACCAACATTAAAAGTGTAATTAAATCTTCAAACATATTTGTTGTACTTAGTAAATTAAAATTGTAGCACCTACAAAAGCATGCCAATAAAACCCTGAAAATGATGTTTTATAACTTGAAACATCTCCAATCCACTCTTTTTTCGAAATATCGTATTGGTATCCTGCCCTTGCTCCAAAGTTTAAAAAACCTAAAGTGAAATCCATGTCTGCTCCAATATCTAATAAATAGTATCTATTAAAAATCTTAAAATCATTGTTACCAATTAAATAATTATCCTTTTTATCATAGTCAAACTTCATACTTGCACTTCCATATCCTATACCTCCATAAGTTGATATATTAACCCAGGAAACGGGAGTGAATTCATAGCCCATTGAAGTAATTGTTTGGAAACCACCAAATTTCAGCGATAAACTATCATTAACCTCAATTTCTTTTGTTCCGTAAACGCTTGCACTGATATTAAAATAATAAACCCAATCAGCTATGTATTTATAAGACCCTCCGTAAGTATATAAAGAAGAATTTATTTTTACAGATTGTGTTGACGACAAATCAAAGGTAAAAGCATTTTCTTTATCCAATGTCAGCATTCCTTGTTCATAGTTGAAATTATAATGGAGTAAATCAGTACCTACCCAAATAAAACTAGACTCACCTTTTGCCTCCTTTTCGTCAGATTTACTATCAGACTCCTTAACAATTAATATATAGTCAGGCTCTGTTCTTAATGAATCTGACTTATCATACCTAACAATCTTCATTTCCCCTTGCTTAACAGCCTTAAATTCCTCTTTTATAGAATCGTTTAAATATTCAACATCGTCACTAAATTTATAAGATATTCCTACTCGCAATAAATTAAACAATGAATCTTCATTTATACGATCAGCAAAACATTTAAAGCTATATCTAGAGCACATTTCCTCTCCAAAGATTGAGGCGATATGACATTTCCCAAACTGCCCAAAATACTTTGCATTAGGATTAGCTTTTATATCATCTTTTAACCTTTTAATCATTTCACGCTCCCTAAATATATCTAGATAAGCACTTGAATTACTACTATAATCTTCGTAAGATTTATAATCCTTAAAAGTTTGAAGAACATCTGCCAATTTTATAGAATCGATGCCGAAAAATGAATTATATTCCTTTTTAAATCTTTCATAGTTTAATAAGAATTCTTCTATTGTGTAAGTTCTTGAATTATCGTAATTAGAACGATCCCTACTGTAGTAGTGGTATTGATTAAAATCAGGTTCGTATTTACTTATTCTTCCTGCGTCATATTGAAAAGCCTCCAAAGAAAGTTGAATTGAATCATCCGCTAAAAATATATCTCGTCCTCTTCTTAAATAATTTACATAAGAAACAAGTATAGTTGCCAATTTCTGAGCGTCTACTCCTATTATTTCAATTTTTAAGCTATCAGCTTGGTTACGATTATAATCTCTTATCTTAATAAATAGATTTTTGTATGATTCATTGGGCATCATATTCAAAATAGTTTCTAAGGAACTATCTCTATCCATCACAAACTCATTAATAACCCAACCTGTCGTTGGACCAAACTCCATCAAGTACTTATTAACCCCTATTTTTTTATTTAAATAAGTGACTGCTTCATATTTTGTTATTTCATTTCGCTCGTAAAAACTATGATTTTCTCCAAATAAAACAACATTTTTATCACTAATGGCAGAATCCAAAAGCTCTATATTCTGAATTTCAACATTTAATTCATTTTGAATATTTTCAAATAAACTATCAACTGCGATAGTATCTTTTTGTGCAGAGACAAAAAAACCTAAAAAAAAGAAAAGAGCAAATAACCCTTTTTTACTGATAATAAAATATACATTCATATACTGATAATACAATTAGAGTGAAAAAGTAACCAGAATTTTTTAATTAACTGTACTAAATAACAAAAAGCCACTCAAATAGGTGACTTTTTAAAATGTATAATTTCGATAACTATTTAGTTTTAACAAATTTAATCATTTTAGGAGAGTCGTCTAATTTCAAATAATAAATCCCTTCAATAATTCCGGTTAAATCAACATTCTGACCCTTAAATGTCTTAATTACTTGACCAGTTTGGCTATATATAGTAGCAATATTAAACTCAGCATCTATTGTTATAAAATCTGAAGTAGGGTTTGGGTAAATTTTAACATCAGGCCTTTCAATTTGGTAAGAGTTCACAGGACCTGCTAAAATATCAAGGTAGTTTAAATTTACATTTCCTCTAACAAAATCCACCCTTAAAACGTGGGTTCCTTTCTCTAATCGGAGGGCCGTTCCAAAGGTTACATTTTCATAAGTTGACCAACTATTAGTAAACATCATGTCGGTAGCAGGCATCCAATTAACATCATCAATAAATAACTCAATTTTACCCACCACTGGAGCATCAGGCTTGTATTGAGCAATATTTAAATCCACAGTATACCACCCTTCAGTTTCAACATTGACAGTATACTCTAACCATTCCCCAGTAATTGTATATCCTACCCCATAGCTTGAGCCAGAAATCAAACCAACATCAACAAGATCCCAAGGCCTATATTGATTAGCAGATGGAGCTGGTTCCCATTGGGAGTACTCCTCATTGAAAGCCTCTCCTTCATCTCCCTCATCATAGTCTTCGGCCTCAATTCTACCAGGTATTGTTTGAGGAACTCCTCCAAACGGCGTTTGATTTGAAAAAGGATCCGTTACGTTAACGTCAAAAGTCTCGCTAACAGTTTCACCTCCCTCATCTTCGGCTGTAAGCGTTACTGTTGTAGATCCAATCCAATTTAAAGGAGTATAAATTGAGGCTATTCCATTTGATATATCAACAGAAAGTCCACTAAAACCTGAAGCAGTATAAATTAGAGTATTATCATCTGTTTCATCATCTTCAAAAACGTTCTTTAAATTAATATTAAAAGTTGTAAAATTTACATTTAGGTTATAGTGCTCAACAGCATTATAAACATATGGAGAATTGTTTCCGTCCACATTTGATTTATAAATCTCTAAATCACCCTCGTGAGGATATATATTAATGTATAATTTACCGCTTTCAATGTAATATTTATCAGCACTTATATCAATGGAGTTTTGTTTAACCTTCCAACCGCCTGATAAACCATCAAGGTTAACTACCATTGTTAATGGAGTTTTAATTGTTAAAGGACTTAAATAATCAGATACAGAAACGCTGTATTGGTTACCTATTGAATTCCAAGTCACAAATATTTTCTCACTTGCAGATACATAATTAACATTAGATGTATATTTTAATTTTTGGTATTGATAAGTTAAAATTTCAGATATTGTACCAACCCATAAATCACCTGATTCTACTTTTTGTTTAAGATAGTTCAAATGTTGCCGATAAGATTCCACTTTCACCGAGCCCCATCCTGAAGATCCTACATTATGAAGTTCACGATTACACCATAAGTTTGAAGCGATAGCGTTATCAACCTCTCCGTTAAGTTCTGCAACCTGACCTGCAATATTTTTATCCTCATCTACCCCATCAAAAACTTCAACAGAAGTTCTAAAAAAACCATCGGCATCAGGAAAAAAGGAGGAAACATCAGAATTTTCATACCCATCAACAGGGTAAATTGGATTTGAAGGAAAAGGACCAGTCCAACCAGTTCTTGAGCCTATATAGCCCATTTCTTTTAATTTATTATTAGCAATGTAAGAAAAACGATCATATGGGAATATATAAAAGACAGGATCATGTCCTGTTCCTGCCTTTATAGATGCATGAGCTGTTACTAATTGGGTGTTAAAATTAGCATATGATGAACTTTCACCCCAATACTCAGAAAAATCATCACATGGTCTAACACTTCCATCAGTTGGCCAACCTGCGTTTCCTACAGCACAATCATGGTCATGTGAATGACTAATTATTTCGTGACCGTGGTCTTGCAACATAACATTCTTTGCATAATCATAAGGAGTTGAGTAGCCTCCTATAGATCTAAAAGCCTCACAAGATGACGATATGGCTCCAATAACAAACTTTATACCTCTGTTAGCAGCAATGGTATCAGCATATTGCCAAATACCATCTACTCCTGGGTCTCCATAATCATCGTGGATGATCGTATAGGCTGCATTAGCGTCATTTTTCCAGTCCGCAATATAACCAGATGGGTTTTGAGCAGATATATATGATGTAGTTGCAACAAAAAGAATAACACTAAGAAACCTTAAATAAAGTAGTTTACGTTTCATATTATTTCAATAAAATATTTTTTAAGGTTCTATATATGAGTGATAAAAAGCAACGCATTCAAATAAATAACTCAAACGGAGAAGAGAATCTTATGGCTTACAAATATAATAAATAAAGCGTTTGTATATGAACCTATTTTACTCAAGTAAAATAAAAAAAGCCACCCAAAAAAGGTGGCTAATAAGCTCTTATCAATTTTTATTAATCTCTGCTCATAAAAATTTGCAGCACGTAATAAAACATCGTCATTAACGAAGCAAATAAACCAAGTGCAGCTGCTACATGTTGAGAAGTATGATAATCTTTAACTAATCTTGAAGTTTGGTATAAAATTGAGCAACTAGCTAACAAAACCATGCCAGCGCTAAACCATAGGCCCAAATTAAATTCGAATAAGGCTCCTGCAATAACAGTAGCTAATGCTATTAAACCTCCAATCATTACAATACTTCGTAAGAAAGAGAAATCTTTCTTTGAAAATATAGCAACAGCACTTAATCCAGTAAACAATCCGCCAGTAACCACAGCAGATTGACCAATTATTTCTGAAACCGCATTTACTGAAAACATGTCTGAGTATTGCAACAACATAAATAATGGCAGAAAAATAAAGGCATAAAGTAATGAATAAACAAATAATCCTAAATATTGTTTTTGAACATTACCCGCATCCACAGCCCACTTATTAGCAATCCATGATCCCCCCATAAAAAGAACTAGAACAATAATCCAATTATTAGCCATTCTCATACCTATATTTTCACCAAATTCACTGTGAAGTAATAGATACTCAAATCCAACAAAAGCTAAAACAGCTAAAGCAACATGAGCATAAGTTTTTCTTATAAACTCAACTCTACTAACTTCCTGAACATTATAAATATTAAAATCGAATCCTTGTGACATACCTTTTAATTTATTTTAAGCAAATATATTAATTACTAGCCATCAGTCAATCTTAAAAAAGATTAAAAACACGATTAGATACTTCTTTTATAATATCTTTGAACAAAAAACTTGGGTTATGGAGATGAGTTTCTTGGAAGCTTTAGGAGCCTTTGGATTTAGTGGAATAAAGCTCTTATTTACTCCTATGGGTTATGTTCTTACTGATGCATTTCCGTTATTGGAGATTGCGTTAGTTTGCGGTATAGGAGCTGGTTTTAGTGCTATTATTTTCTTTTTTATTGGTAAAGCTTTAGATAATGTAGGACAGAAAAAACAAAGTAAAAAAAAGAAAAAAATAAACTTTAAAAGAAACCGAAAAATAATTAAAATAAAAGATAAGTTTAAATTATTCGGTGTAAGTATGACGATTGGTATTATTTCTGTTCCTGTTGGGTCTATATTAGTTGGAAAGTATTTTGGAAAAAACAAAAAAGCCATTCCAACTCTTATTGCAGCCTCATTTATATGGTCCTTTGGCGTAACCTATATTACGGCATTTATCTATAATGTTTTGAGACCTCTGTTTTCTTAAATTTAATCTCTGAGAAATTTGTTCCGAATGAAAAATTTAAATTCCCTAGTTAAATTAAACACTTTTAACTATCGTCTCTAGCTTTTTGAGTTGAGCAATCGTTGTGATAGGATCTTGAGCCTTGAAAACGCTACTACCTGCAACTAAAACATCAGCTCCGCAATCTACAAGTAATTTAGCATTATCAGTTCCAACACCACCGTCTATCTCAATTAATGTTGAAGCTTCAGCCTCGGTAATCATAGCTTTTAATTCCTTAACTTTATTAAAAGTGTTTCGGATAAACTTCTGCCCACCAAAACCAGGATTAACACTCATAATACAAACCAAATCCAAATCTTGAATCACATCTTTTAATAATTTCACAGGTGTGTGTGGATTTAAAGCAACTCCAGCTTTCATACCTTCGTCTTTAATTGCCTGAATAGTGCGATGAAGATGATCGCAAACCTCATAGTGAACAGTTAAAATATCTGCACCAGCATTTTTAAAAGATGAAATATACCTATCTGGATTAACAATCATTAAATGGACATCCATCGGTTTTTTAGCATGTTTCTTTATAGCCTCCATTACTGGAAAGCCAAAAGAAATATTTGGCACAAAAACGCCATCCATGATATCAATATGAAACCAATCAGCTTCGCTATTATTTATCATTTCTACATCTCTTTGAATGTTTGCAAAATCAGCAGCTAAGATAGAAGGGGCAATTTTATGATCCATTATTCTAATTAAGTTAAAAGTGGTGAAACTTTGTCCAAAACAAAACTAGTTACTTTATTCGGCTTAAGCGTTATTAAAATAAGGGAGGTTATAAACATATATAGTTAATAAACTGTTTATATTTGACTTTAATTAAAAACGGATAAACGATAAATTAGTTTTAATGTTAGCTATTCTTAAAAAAGAAATTCGATATTTTTTCAGCTCACTTATCGGACCTATTGTTCTAATACTATTCCTTTTGGTTAATTCTTTGTTTATTTGGGTTTATGCACCAAATGACTACATGAACATTCTTTCTTCCGGTTTTGCATCACTAGAACCTCTGTTCACACTTGCACCTTGGATGTATTTAATTCTTATTCCTGCAATGACAATGAGAGCATTTGCCGAAGAAAAATCAAATGGAACAATAGAATTATTACTTACAAGACCCCTAACTGAGTTTCAAATAATATTGGGTAAATTTTTTGCTTACTTTATTTTATTGATACTTACTTTAATTCCGACATTGATATATTATTTTTCGGTTTACTACTTATCCAACGGAGACGTCGATAATGGAGCAACATTTGGTTCATACATTGGACTAATATTATTAGGAGCAAGTTTTATATCAATTGGTTTGTTTGCATCAATCATCACAAAAAATCAAATTATTTCGCTTTTAGTTAGTCTTTTACTTTGTCTGCTTTTTTACTTTGGTTTTAGCATGATTGCAGATGCAATGGGTGACAAATCTATCAATTACTTAATTCAACAATTTGGCATCGAAGAACACTATTATAGTATAAGCCGTGGATTATTTGATACAAGAGATTTAGTTTACTACTTCTGTTTAATTGCAATATTTACTTTACTAACGAAAGTTGCTTTGGTAAGTAGAAAATGGTAAAACAATGATAAAACATAAAATTAAAGATCTCATTAATTTCATAAGGGGTTTCGTAATCATTTTGCTGATAATGATTATTAGTTATTTCTCATTTATTAAAATTGATTTAACTGAAGATAAAAGGTTTACCCTACATCATACTACTGTGGATTTAATGGAAAACCTCAAAGATGTTGTTGAATTTAAAGTTTATTTAGATGGAGAGCACTTACCCACCGATTTAAGGCGTGTACGAAATTCTATACTTGAAACACTCGAGGAACTTTCAGATATCTCAGAAGGATTTGTGGAATATGAATTCATTGACATAAATACTAAAGTTGAAGACCAAAAAGCTCAAAAAAAAGAATTATTAAGACTTCAAAAGAAAGGAATAACTCTATTGCCCATTCCCCATAAAAAAGAAAATGGAGAACTAACAAGATTACATATCCCACTAGGAGCAGAAGCTTTTTATAATGGTAGATCAATTACAGTCCCCTTCATTCGTCAAGTTAAAGGAAATAAAACAATCACCTATGAAAAGGCTATTGAAGAATTAGAATTTGAGATAACTAACGCAATAAGAAAACTTGATCAAGACTCTATGAAAACAGTTGCCTTTTTACAAGGACACGGTGAACTTGGAAGATTTGATGTTGAAGATTATTCAAAAGCGTTATTTGAATATTACCACACTGGTCCAGCGTACTTAAAGGATAAAAACGGTAACGAGCAATTAAATGGCTTGAATGGCATAGATCTTTTAATAATAGCAAAACCTATTCAACCATTCACTCAAAAAGAACAGTATATCTTAGATCAATTCGTTATGAATGGAGGAAAGGTTCTTTTTATGATTGAAGGTGCAAAAGGTGCTGAGCTAGATAGTATGCAAACTCAAGGATTAATTTTTGCCACTCCTTTAGAAACTGGCTTGGATGCAATGCTTCACAAATATGGAATTAGATTAAATAAACATATCGTTGAAGATTTACAATGTTCAAAAATTCCAATTCAAACAATGGCTAATGGTGATGGTGGTAAATTCCAATTATTCCCTTGGATTTACAATCCTGTTTTAAAATCTGCCAATAATCATTTAATCAATAAAAACCTTGACCCTGTTAAAGTTGAATTTACAAGTAGTTTAGATACTATTCCAGTTGAAGGTTTGGATTTCACGACATTATATTCCACTTCAGGAAATAATCGGTACAAAAAACTTCCATCTAGGATTTCATTCAGAGAAACAGCTAATGAAAAAATAAATCAGAATGATTTTAAAGCAGGAATAAAACCTGTTGCTATTTTGTTGGAAGGTAATTTCGGCTCTTACTTTAATAACCGGATTGCGCCTCAGTTCACTAATAATCCTATGAGTGGATTTAAGAATATTTCTTCAAAAAATAAAATGATTGTTATTGCAGATGGAGACATAGGAAAAAACTGGTTCTCCTCTCGTCAAGAAATGATTCCATTAGGAACTGATCAGTACACAAATGTATTTTACGACAATAAAAAATTCTTAGTTAACTGTGCTAATTACTTACTTGGTGATGATAACCTTATATCAGTTCGATCTAAGAATATCAAAATGAGAATGTTGGACCCAAAGATTGTTAAAGAAGAGAAAGGCTTTTTTAAAATTTTAAATACAGCCCTACCTATTGGGATCATTTTACTAATTAGTTTAGTTTTCATTTTATTCAGGAGAATGAAATATTCGAAATAGAATGCGGAGACAAAATATATTATTCATTATTCTACTACTTAGTTTAGGCATTGGAACTTACTTTTTCTTTTCTTCTACCGATAATCATTTATCATCAGTAGAGGCTAGAGATTTTGGAATTAAGAACATTGAATTAATCGACAAAATATTTCTTTCAAGTAAAAATGGCTCCCAAACAGTTTTAACAAAAGAAACGGACATCTGGCGAATAAATGGGAATTATGTAGCGCGTAATTTAAGGATTCAAACACTTTTAAAAACAGCAGAAAAAATTAAAGTAAAACAGCGAGTGCCAATAGCTAAAAAAGAAAGAATTATTAAAAATTTAGCTACTAGCAATATCAAAGCAGAATTTTACGCTGGGGATAAATTAATTAAATCTTATTTCATAGGAAGTGCCGATGGATTAACAACAGGTACATACATGCTGCTTATCAACGAAGAATCTGGAGAAAACCATTCTACACCTTTTTTAACACACTTACCCGGATTCGAAGGTTATTTAACACCTCGTTACGAACCGAATCCTAGCACATGGAGAGATTTGAAAATATTTTACTTCCCTAAAAACGCTATCAAATCTGTTAGCTTAAATTACCCTGAAAATCCAGAAAATAATTTTGAAATTAAACTCCAGAAAAACAAGTATGTTTTGTTTCAAAAAAATAAAGCAATCAAATCTAATGAACTTTCAATCAAAAAATATTTATTAAATTTCAAATCAATAGCAGCCGAAAGTTTAATTCCGAATCCTTTTAAGGATAGTATTCAAAACAGACTTACAAATCAAAAACCTTGGTTTACATTATCTGTTAAAAACCTTTTAGATAAGACAACAATAATTAAAGGATACAAAAAGGACTTACCTATAGGATCAACAAATTCTATTGGTGTCCCTATTTTTTATGATCCAGACAGATTTTATGGCATTTGTTTTAACAATGAGCTAGGTTCTCTGCAGCATTATGTTTTCGAACCATTATTAACAGTTAAATCGAAATTAGAATGAAATATGGCTATCTAACAGATGTAAGTAATGTAGATTTCATTCTCCCAAAACCTCCACCTTTTCAAGACAAATACATCTCAAGTCCAACTTCTAATGAATTAAACTTTTACATAGGCAGTTCTGTTTGGTCAGATAAGGACTTTAAGGGGCATTTTTACCCAGAAAAAACAGCTCAAAAAAACTTCCTTTCCGAATATGCAAAGCAATTTAAGACCGTAGAAGTTAATTCGACGCGATATGGAACTCCAAAAGCATCAACCCTAGAAACTTGGAAAAACAGTGTTCCTGATGATTTTAGGTTTGCTTTTAAAATGCCACAAATAATATCGGTACGAAAGAATATTCTCAGTAATGATGTATTATCAAGGTTAGAAGATTTTGTTATTGCAATGGATAAAATGGGAAAGAAAGCGGGTACCACATTTATTTTACTGCAAAATAATTTCAATGAAGAAAGGCTTGAAGAGCTGAATAAATTTTTACATTACTTACCACATGAACAAAGTTTTGCTGTGGAAATTAGAAATGCAGAATTCAATCAATCTCAAGAGCTTATTCAAGTTTTAAACAAACATAAAATTGCTAGTGTTATTACAGATACAGCGGGGGAAAGATCGGTTACTCATACTGCAGTATCATCCAACACGGCTTTTATTCGATTCGTTGGAAATGGGTTATTAAAATCAGATTACGAAAGAATAGACCTTTGGGTTAATCAAATTCAACAATGGGTTAATCTAGGTGTAAGAAATTTTTATTGCCTTCATCATCAACCCAATAAAAACGGCAGCTTTTCTGGGTATTCGGCTAAATATATGATAGAAGCATTAAATAATCAATTCCCTAAATACAAAGTGAGGCCTCCCTCAGTTTACAAGAATCCTAGTTTATTTTAAAATCAATGGCTAATTTAAAAAAAAATCAAATTTGTCATCTTGTAATCAAGTTTGAGTATTTTTTATTTCTAAGCCAATATTAAATATTATTTTTACTACAAATTGAGAATATGAAAAACAAATACATTCTTGCACTTTTTAATTTTTTCTTAGTAGGACTCTATAGTCTCGCCCAACCATACGTTGTAAACGAAAAAGTAACAAAAGTTTTTTCTGAAGGTTTTACTGATGTAAATGACAAATTTGAAATCACTTCAAGTTCCGATAGTAAATTTTGGGGAACATATGGTGATGGATTTTATTATATGGAAAGAAAAATAGCCTCTCCAAGAGCTATAGTTGTTAACGCAGATCCAGTAAGTAAAGACTTCTACATCAAATCAAAAATTCTTTTAGGCCCCGGAGGAAATGGTCAAAGCAGTGTTGGTATTTTATTCCTTGCTCAAACTAATGGAAAAGGAGGCTTTGTTTTTGAAATAAATAAAAAGAAAAGTTTTCGAATACAAGATATCGGTACAGGGGCATTTATCACAAAAGAAGGAACTGATGGGTGGTTGAAATCAAAATCTATTGCACCAGCTACACGAAATAACACCATAGAGATTAAAGGTTTTAGGGGTGAGTTTGATATTTACATTAATGGCGCTTACATCTACTCGTTTGTAAACAGTTCTTATGAAAAAGGGAAATTTGGAACCTATATAGGTCCCAACGCTAATGCAAAGATTTACTATTATAACGTTTATGAACTTGAAATACCCGGTACTCCTCCAGAGGTAAACATTCAAAATTTATACGATGAAATAGAATCTTTAAAAATTGAAAATGACAGCTTAAAAACATTAGCGTTAACCACTAAATTTGGAGGAAACGATAAGGCTGCAATAATTGCTATTAAAGTACTAGAGGAGCAATTAAAAGCTGTTAACGAAGAAAATTATAACTTAAAAAATATATTAAAAGAGTATGAAAACTCTGATCCAAAACCAGATTCAGCATCTATTTTAAAGGATCAAAACTTCACAAATGGGATGGTTGAAAGAATTAGTAAGCTTTCAGAGGAAAGAGATTCAGTTATTGAATCAATAAATCCAATTAGAAGTAAGCTTTTTGATATTTCCTATCAAAGAGACTCATTGCGTGAAATCAATTTAAAACTTGAAATAAAAATGAGTCTTCTCGAGGAGAATATGAAAGAAATCCAATTAGAAATAAATGAATTAAGAGAAAATTCCATTTCTGATTCATTAATTAATATTCCTAAAGAACCTTCCAGCCCTTCTAAAATGGCTGTTCATCCAATAAT
>MDSY01000902.1_pt1 | contig 19367 bp, 20 predicted proteins | sample 811131 | NCBI WGS metagenome assembly MDSY01 (sample SAMN05326643, study PRJNA326480) | marine metagenome | isolation source: seawater | place: Atlantic Ocean: South West | collected 2010
GGCGGCGGCATCTGCAGCAGTAATTACTCCCACCATGGGTGCTGTGGTAGATCCTGTTCCACCAAGAGATACTGGTACGGTTGCAGCTGTGATTTTTTGTCCTGTTAATGTTAAATAATTGTCAGTTACTGTTTCAAGAGTAACGGATTCAGAATCATCTACCCCTAAAACAGTTCTAGCGGCGGCGGCATCTGCAGCAGTAATTACTCCCACCATGGGTGCTGTGGTAGATCCTGTTCCACCAAGGGATACTGGTACGGTTCTAGCCAAGATCTCTTGCCCATTTAAACTCAAATAGTTGTTGTTGACTTCAATTAATGAAACTGGAGTTGAGTTGTCTTTTCCTGCAGCATCTACTCCTAAAATAGTTCTTGCGCCCGCTGCATCATTTGCAGCAATTAACCCAATCATAGGAGATTTTTTTAATCCAGTTCCTCCACTAATAACTGGAAGAGTTCCTTTTATGTTGGACGACAAATCTATTTTTTTAAGGGTTAGTTCACTCTCAGAATAAGAAAGGTAGTTTTCTCCAAACAATAGTATTTCTTTGTCCGAACTTGGAGAACTCCCAGAATAAAGCGCGTAGGGTACACTCAAAAGCTGTGACGTGTCGTCCATTAGATAATTAATTCCTCCAGAAGGATCAATTTGAGTTTTTAAGTAATATTGCCCTGACGACCAGTCAATTGTTGAAATACTTCCTTGGCTATTTCCTGTCCCGATAGCTAAGGATATAAGCCCATTTTTATTAGTATATGTTGAGTGAGATTCAGTGTAGACTACCTCACCAGTATTTGAATTTTTTAAAATACTAAAACTAATTCCTATTTTTTTTGATTTTAAAACAGATCCATCTGAGGCTCTTACCACGGATTGGTAATTAAATTTTTGAGGAATTTCAACGTTAGCAGGTTGCGCCGCTATTTTTAAAGCGTCGTCCTCAGCTGGAGATTGAGAGTAGCTGTTGAAATTAAAAAAAAAGAAAAATACTAAAAAGTATTTTTTTAAGTAGGAGTATATCATAATAATAGATTTAATGGGCGTCATTTTTTTATCTTAATTAGAAAACATTTTAACTCAGAACTGAAATAAAGTTAAAAAATATAAATTTGTATGTAGGAAAAAGGAAATTTTTATGCTATAATATAAAACTATGAGCGATAGGCACGGTGGTTATTTTTTAGAAAAAACATACTTAGGTTAGTTATTCATCTACACAATATTCATCTCCAATTTTTTTGAGTAAATATGTTGTTTTATCTACCGAAACATCGCCATATATTCGACCTGAATCTGTATCAGAACTTCCAGAAGCATTAGCTAAAATTAATGCAAAAAAATACTGCCCATCCTTTTCGAATTTTCTGTCTATTTTTCCACAATTATATGAGGAACTTCCGCACGAGATAAGAATAAAAATGAGTATTGTATATAAAATTCTCATAAACTGTAATTTAGAGACCTAAAATTTCATTTATGTCCTTATGATTTGTTTCTGCTCCTGCAAAATCATCAAATGCTTTTTTAGAAACTTCAATAATGTGGTCTTTGATAAATTGAGATCCTTCTCTGGCCCCTTGCTCTGAAGATTTAATGCAACACTCCCACTCCAGGACTGCCCAACCATCAAAATCATATTGACTTAGCTTAGAAAAAATACTTTTAAAGTCAATTTGTCCATCTCCTGGAGACCTAAATCTACCAGGACGATCTATCCAGTCTTGATAACCCCCATAAACCCCAGATTTTCCAGAAGGATTGTATTCCGCATCTTTTACGTGAAACATTTTTATGTATTCATGATAATAATCTATAAACTTTAAGTAATCCATTTGTTGTAAAATAAAATGACTTGGATCGTATAGAATTTTTGCACTAGAATGGTTATTGGTAGCTTTTAAAAATCTTTCAAAAGTTACGCCATCATGTAAATCTTCTCCAGGATGAATTTCATAACAAATATCTACGCCATTGTCTTTACAGTGATTAAGTATAGGAACCCACCTGGAAGCTAATTCTTTGAAGCCAGCCTCGACAAGTCCATTGGGTCTTTGTGGCCAAGGATAAATAGTGTGAAAAAGAAGGGATCCTGAAAAGGAAGCCATCACATTTAAATCCATATGTTTGCTGGCGTCTGAAGCAGATTTCATTTGGTTTATTGCCCATTCTGTTCTGCCCTTTACATTACCATGTAGCTCTTGTGGTGCAAACGCATCAAACATTTTATCGTAAGCATTGTGAGAAGCCACCAACTGGCCTTGGAGATGGGTTGAAAGTTCAGAGATTTCCAATCCAGCAGAATTTACAATTCCTTTAATTTCATCACAGTAGACTTTGCTTTCTCCAGCTTTTTTAATGTCAATTAATCTTTGGTCCCATGTTGGAATTTGTACTGCTTTATACCCCAAATCTTTTGCCCATTTACAAATGTTAGCAAGGTTGTTAAACGGTTTGTCGTCTCCAACAAATTGTGCTAAAAAAATAGCAGGCCCCTTAATAGTTTTCATGTTTTTTATTTATTCATTTCCATCCAAATATTTCCCTCAGAGTTTGATTTAAGAGCTTTATCAATAAAGTCCATTCCTCTTACTCCATCTTCAATACCAGGAAACTCTGCTTTTTCATAAGATTCCCCTTTAATTGCTCTAGCAACTCCTTTGTAAATGTTACCCATTGCATCAAAGATACCTTCAGGATGACCTGGAGGCAATTTAGTACCATCAAGGGATATTTCAGAATTATAAGAATGACCGGGCTTTAAAACCTGTATTGGTTTATCATCGCTTAGTTGGTAAAGAAAATTGGGATTTTCTTGTTCCCATTTTAAAGCTCCTTTGCTTCCGTAAACATTAATTCTTATGTTATTTTCTTCTCCAGTTGCAATTTGACTGGATCTTATTGTTCCTTTTGCATTATTAGAAAATCTAATAAGAATATTAGCATCAATATCCATTGAATTGTCTTCGTACAGGGTGTTGAGGTCAGCCAATAGTTTATTTACTTTCATGCCCGTAACTAATTCCATCATATTAAATGCATGGGTCCCAATATCCCCTAGACAACAACTAGAGCCAGACTTTTTGGGGTCTAATCTCCAAGTAGAAGATCTTTTTTCTTTGTCGTGAATAATTGGATTTAACCAGCCTTGTAAGTATTGTGCATCTACTTTTTGAATGTCTCCAATTACACCTTGTGAAATCATTTTAGTCATTTGGCGAACCATAGGATAGCCAGTGTAAGTGTGGGTGACAGCAAAAACAGCATTCTTTTCTTTTTGAATTTTCTGTAATTCTAGCGCTTCTTGATAAGTTGTAGTTAAGGGCTTTTCACAGATTACATGAAAATTGTTTTCAAGTAATTTTTTAGCCATTGGATAATGAAGGAAATTAGGAGTTAAAACCGAAACAACCTGCATTCTTTCAGAGGAATTTAATTTAGATTCTTGTTCAATTAAAGTTTCAAAATCCTTATATATTCTTGAGCCATTAAGTCCAATTTTTTTAGCAAACTCGATGTTTTGATCAAAGTTGGGGTTGAAGACTCCTCCAACAATTTCATATTGATCGAACATGTTTGCTGCTACTCTATGAAGCACGCCAATAAGCGAATCACCACCACCTCCAAGAATTCCTAATCTAATTTTTTTACTCATATATTTCTTGATTATGCTCCTTGTGGGATTCTATTTTCTTCTAGTTTTTTTCTAAAAGCAAATAGAATTCCAAAAAGTAATATTAAGGCTAAAGGAAAATAAGCCATATTTCCAAGCGCAGCTTTTCCAGCTATAACTTCAGCAGCATCTTCTGCAACACCAGAATTTAACGCGATTTGCTTTTCTTCGTCAAGCCATGATCCAATTACAGGATTCCACATTCCAGTGGCTAACATCCCTGCACCTCCAACAAGAGACATGCCTAGCGCTCCAGTTTTTGGCAAATATTCAGAAACAAATCCGATCATTGTTGGCCAGAAATAGCAAACTCCAATAGCGAATAGCACGGCAGCTAAATAAAGCATTTGACCATCAACTTGCGACATCATAAAAATTGCTATAGTGGTTACTATTGCCGATAGAAACAAAACACCTATTGGATTAAGTTTATGTATAATTGGTCCAGCAAAATATCTTCCAACTGCCATAATCCCTGTAATAAGAGCTAAAATCAACATTGGACTTGCTCCTGATTTTTCAAGAAGAGGATTAAGCCACTGTTGTGTTCCTAGTTCTGCAGTTGCAGTCAAGGTCATACAAATAGCTATAAAAATAAATAACGGAGTGAGTAAAGATTTTAAATTAAGAAAAGTATCAGATTCCATATGCTGAGTTTTAGGGAACTCTTCTTTTAAGAATAGATATCCGTAAATAAGAGTCGGTATGAGCATAATTGCTATCTGAGGCTGCCATCCTAAACCAAAATCTGTCATAAATTTTGAGGTAAGAGATCCTATAACTATTCCACCTGGAAACCAAACATGGAATTTATTTAACATAGTTGTTCGGTTGTCAGAATACATGTCGGCAATTAACGGATTACAAGCTGCTTCCACAGAACCATTAGCAAATCCTATAAAAAATGAAGAAATTAAAAGAGTTGCAAACCCTCCGGCATAAATAGTCATTACTAATCCTATTAAGTGGGAGAAAAAAGCTATTATCATCAGCTTTTTTGCTCCTAACAAATTATATAAAAATCCACCAAATATAGTAGCCACAGGAAACCCCCAAAAGGCCATAGCGTTTACAAACCCAAGTTGGGTATTGTTGATTTCAAAGTCTTCTCCAAGCTGTCCGAGAATACCTGCTCTAATTGCAAATGTCATCGCAGTGACTATAAGCGAAATACAAGCTGCAGTAAATAATTTGTTTTTTGAAATAGAATTACCCATAATGTTTTTTTGTTTGAAAGTTTCTTGTATTCAAGATACTAACTTTCTTTTAAAAATAGTAAACTCTGAATTATTTGACCTTAAAAAAGATTTAAAAATAAACTAAAGTGGTTAAATAATCTGTGAACCTTTAAATTTTACAGGTTAAGGTAAGGCATTCATTAAAAAATCAATTGCATTTTTATGTAATATTTTTTCAATATCCATTTCAGAATAGCCTCTATTTTTTAATAATAAATTCAATTTCTGAAGATCACTAATTGTTTTCAAATCATAGGGACATTGCTCTTTGCCAAACCCTCCATCCAAATCGGTTCCCAGACAAATATGATTGCAATTTCCAATTAATTGAGCGATGTGATCAATGTGGTCTACAACTGTTTCAATTACCAGTCCACTTTTTTTTGGATCTGTAACCCCTCTTTCCCACTTGGGGATCATCATCCAGGCATCAAAAGCCATTCCTATAATAGCTTTTCTAGAAACCAGTTCCTTGATTTGAGAATCAGAAAACTGCCTGTGGTTTGGCACTAAGCTTCTGCAATTGCTATGGCTAGCCCAAATAATCCCATTGTAATTATCCATGGCCTCCCAAAAGCTCTGGTCACAAAGATGAGTAGCATCAAGAATCATGTTTAGTTTTTCAATTTCTTTTAAAAGTATTTTTCCTTTTACTCCCAGCCCTCCTTCTGAGTCTGTTCCGTGTGCGTATGTTCCTGGTCCATAGTGCGCAGGGCCTATTGCTCTTAATCCGTTTTGATGTGCTTCATGCAAATAGTCCATCGAAATTATTGAATCGGCCCCTTCTAAATTCAACATATAGCCAATGGGTTTTTTAACTAAGGTATTGGACCATAAATCTAAATGATTTTTTAGTCCTTTTCTGTCTACTATTTGAACCATTTCACCAGCTCTTTCCATTGCCCTGTACCAAGCCAGTTGTCCCTGAGTTTGAGCCCACGCTTGTTCTGGTGAATTCCATCCAGGCAATAAATTATTTGATTTAACATATCTAGCTATTTGAGTGGCGACACAAAACCCAATATTTCCCTGTCTCATGGCCTCGAGAGAAACGGTTGCTTTGGCTCTGTCAGGCTTGTCAACCAAACCTTTTTCATGGCTGTTTATTTCTTTAACACTTTTAGTAAGGTCTCTATTCCACTCCAAAGCATTCATAGAAAGATCTAAATGGATGTCTGTAATAAATTTCATAATGCGGAATCGTATTGGTAGTTTTTTCCTTTTATCTCCCAATACTCAACTAAATTTTGATTATTAATTACTTGAGCTTGGTTGTATTTTGCGACTGTAGGGCAGATATGTTTTGGGAGAGCATAAAACAAATCTCCCACATCATACTTTTCTGCTTCCTTTGTTTCTAATATTAAATGCTCTTCGCTTTGACCAACATGGTTTGCTTTCTCAAGCCCAATAATGGTCACTCTGGGCAATGTCATTTCAGAAGCAACAGCTTTATGGCCTAAGTCAAAACAAAGAACATTCTTCTTGGGTTTACTAATTATTCTTGTGGCAAGTACTGCGGCAATTTCAAAAGGGGACTTAGGCCAAAGTTTGTCATAGCCTTGGTCCCAAAGCAAGGTGGTGCCAGGACTTAAAAAAACATCTTTCCTTTGACTGTGAGGTAAGAAAGTAGGGCTCCCCCCAGCTATTACATCAATTTTTGACTTTTCAATACTTTCAATTTTTTGCCTCAAATCTGCCACTTTTAAGAAAGAATTATCAGTAGACTCTTTCTGAATTTTTTCATTTTGTATGCGAATATGCCCATCATATAGGTGAAGACCCAAGAAATGAATATTAGAGATGTTTTTAATTTTTTGATATAAATTAAAAGCTTTTTTATCAGGGACAATCCCCGTGCGATTCATCCCGTTATTTATGTCTATCCAAACTTTAAGACTTTGGCTATTTTTAGATGTTATTTTTTCAAATATTTCTAAACTCTTTGTGTTGTCAACAAGTGTTGAGAATTGAATTTCAGGGTTTTTTAATTGAAGATTTAAAAAAGCTCTTAGTTTTTTTTCTGTAGGCTGAATAGCTAAAAGGACATGACTTACTTTAGATTCGCATAAAAGTTCAGCCTCAGAAATAGTAGCACATTTGAATTTATTTATTTGATGTTCTTTTTGAAGTTCTATTATCTGGGCCATTTTATAGGTCTTGATGTGAGGCCATAGCCTATCTACATTTCCAGATAAACGAATCATTGCCTCAATATTGGCTTTAATCAATTTAGAAGAAATTAATAGCCCGGGGCTGGTTATTTGGCTATTTTCGATTACATCAAACCAATTTGTTTTTATAGAGCCCATGGGAAAATTTACTTGTGTAGTTCAAAATGAGCTTCAATTTCTACAGCAATATTATGGGGAAGATTCATTCCAACAGCACTTCTAACTCCTATACCCATTTCAGGCCCAAAAATATCAACCATTAATTCACTGAATCCGTTAATAACATAGGGGTGTTCTTCAAAACTCGGAGTAGCATTTACCATACCTAGCACCTTTACAACCCTCTTAACGTTATCAATATTTCCATAGTGACTAATTATTGTAGAGAGCATGGTCAGTCCAACTTGTCTAGCCGCTTCTTTTGCATGTACTTTATTTATATCAGACCCTACTTTTCCTATTATTAAAGAACCATCATTTTTAATTGGACCTTGTCCAGACACATATAAAAAGTGATCGACTACTAGTGTGGGTCTGTACACGCCAACCGGCTTAGGAGCAGGTGGAAGTATAAGCCCCATTTTTTTAATTGTTTCAGAATGTTTTGTAATCATAATTATATAAAATTATTTAAAATTAATACTCCTGTTATTCCACATATTCCAATGGATGTCTCCATTACTGTCCATGTTGCTAAAGTATCTTTTACAGATAAATTAAAATACTCTTTAAATAGCCAAAACCCTCCATCATTAACATGGGAAAGCATTAAACTTCCGGATCCAATGGCAAGAACCATAAGTTCGGGATGAACTCCTCCACTTTCAACTATAGGTAGGACTATTCCAGCAGCCGTTAAACCAGCAACAGTAGCAGAACCTATTGCAACACGAATAAGAGCAGCTATCAACCACCCAACTATTAAAGGAGAAATACTGCTTAATTCTAGCATTCCACCAATATAATTGCTTACTCCGCTATCCACTAAAACTTGCTTTAATGCACCAGCTCCCGCAATAATTAATAAAACCATTGTTATTGCAGAAATTGATTCAGAAAAGGATTTCATTATGTCTTTTATTTTTTCCCCTCTGTAAACTCCTAAACTATATATGCTGTAGAGAACCGCTACAAGCAATGCTATGGCGGGATTTCCTAAAAATTCAATTAAAGGGTAGTAATAGTTTTCTTGTGGAATAAATATTTTTAAAATAGTTGAACCTGCAATAAGTAAAACAGGCAAAAGAGCTGTAAATAAACTATTGGATAAGCTAGGGAGTTCTTCTTTTTTAAATTGTTTTACCGCTAAAAATTCTTTTAACGGTTTGGCCTCTACTTTTTTTAAAAATTTAATCAAAATTGGCCCTGAAATAACGATGGCAGGAATAGCAATAATTATTCCATAAATAAGAGTTTTCCCAATATCAGCACCAAACATAATTGCAATTGCTGAAGGAGCCGGGTGAGGTGGTAAGTACCCATGGGTAACCGAAAGTGCAGCTAACATCGGAAGTGCAATGTAAATTAAAGGTAGGCGAGTGTTGAGAGCAATTGTAAAAACTAGCGGAACTAAAATTACAAACCCTACAGAGTAAAACATGGTTATTCCCACAATAAATCCAGTTAACATAACTGCCCATTGGGTGTTTTTAACTCCAAAAAATCCAATAAGTTGTTCAGTAATTTGTTGAGCTGCCCCACTTTTTGCAACTTGTTTTCCTAGCATAGCGCCCAATCCTAAAATTAAAAGCAAGAAGCCAAGGGTGCTACCAATTCCTTTTTCGATGGATGAAACAATTAAATTTAATTCCATTCCTTGGAAAATTCCTACAAAAAGAGAAACAATTATAAAGGATATAAATGCATTTAGCCGCAATGCTATTATTAGAACAAATAATAAAAGAATTCCGACACTTACAATAGCTAAAGGCATGATATCAATATAGGGACTTTCTTTTTATTTTAGAATAAGAGAAGGTGTTTTTTTGAGGTATTCTTGATAGCTTTCTAAATGCCCCCACCTTTCTTTTCCACTAGCTTCCAATAATCTTACTCCGCTTATGTATACAAGTAAAATGTAAGTAAAAACGGGAGAGATTAAAGTGATAAATTGCCACCCACTCAAAGAGGATATAGACATAATGGTGATTCCTAACCAGAGGGTTATTTCTCCTAAATAGTTTGGATGTCTAGAGTAAGACCACAATCCAGAGCTAATAAAATTATTTTTATTTTCAGGATTTGATCTAAATTTTGTTTTTTGGTTATCCGCAATAACTTCTATAAAAAACCCAATTAAAAAGACAGTTAAACCAATAAATAATAAGTAGTTAATTTGAACTCCCTTTGAACTCGAAATGGCAGTAAGAGCACAAGCTGAACATATTGAAACCCACATTCCCTGTAGAGTCCATGTCATAAAAAACCTTGTAGCAGAAGTTTTAATTTCATTAAACCTTCTGTCTTCTCCAGCTTTATGAATTCTTAAAAACAGGAAACTTCCAAGTCTAACAGCCCAAAAAATTATTGCAAAACCTAGGATAATATTTCCAAAGTTTATCCCACCAATCAAGTAATAATTATAAGAAACATAGCTTACAACAAATATATAAGTGAGACTTCCAGATAAATCATAAAATTTCTCTGTTTTAAGTAAATAAGCCGGAACAAATAAAACCCATTGAATTATAAAAGCATATAAAATGGCAGATTTAACTAAATCTTCCTCTGTTAAAAAGGCAATAGAATAAGCAAGTGAAAATGCAGCAATAGAAATAGCAAGGTGAATAATATTTTTTAACATTTATTAAAGATAAAAAATATCACAAAAGAATAATAATTCATATATTAATTAAAATTATTTTAATGAAATTATTTATAAAAATAATATTGATTAGTGTCTTTTTAAGTTCTTGTAAAAAAGAGGTTAAAAGTCCAAACTTCATATTCATTTATACTGATGACCAGAGGTTTGATACCGTAGGTTTAATTGGGAATAATCAAGTTAAAACACCAAATTTAGATAAGTTGGCTAAAAATGGGGCTGTTTTGTCCAATGCATATAATATGGGAGCATGGCATGGGGCTATTTGCGTAGCTTCAAGGGCAATGATTATATCTGGTAAATCAGTTTGGAGAGCCAAGGAAGCTTTTAATGTGCCGTCTAATATCACTAATAGTTCAGAAATATCTAGACTAAATCAATTGGCAATTTCTAAAACCTGGCCAAAGTTATTGAAAAATAAAGGATACAGAACCTACATGACTGGTAAATGGCACATTCAAATTCCAGTTGAAGAAGTTTTTGATGTAGTAGCTAATGAAAGACCAGGAATGCCTGATGACAACAGAGGAGAGTTTAGTAAGCAATTAAAAATTTGGAAAGAACAATCTGGAGACTTAAGCCAATTAGATAAGTTTATGCCTTCGGGATATGGAAGACCAATTGATGAAAATGATAATTCTTGGAGCCCTACCGACTCTATATTTGGAGGGTTTTGGAAGGGAGGAAAGCATTGGAGTGAAGTCATAGCAGAGGATGCTATTGATTTTATTGAAGATTCAAAAAAATTCAATGACCCCTATTTTATGTATTTGGCATTTAATGCTCCTCACGATCCAAGACAGGCTCCTAAAAGATTTTTAGAGATGTATCCAATTGACGAAATTCCTCTTCCTTTGAATTATTCTCCTCAACATCCATTTTTGAATGAAATTGGAAATCCACCTGGTCTTAGAGACGAAGCTTTAGCACCTTATCCAAGATCTCCTTACGCAGTAAAAAAACACATTCAAGAATACTACGCAATAATTAGTCATTTAGATGAACAAGTAGGTAAAATAATAACCCATCTTGAGAATCAAGACATGCTAGAAAATACTTATATTATTTTTACATCTGATCATGGTTTAGCGGTTGGGCAACATGGATTAATTGGAAAACAAAGTTTATATGACCACAGTATTCGTGTTCCAATGATAATTTCCGGACCTAAAATAAAAAAAGGATCATGGTTTAATCAGGATATTTACCTTCAAGATATTGTTCCAACAACTTTGGATTTAGCAAACATATCCATCCCAAACGAAATTGATTTTAAGAGTTTTCACAACCTTATAATCAATGAAGACGATCAAGAAATACATAACGGCATTTACGGAACTTATGGGTGCTGCCCTGGAAATTACAGAGATTTTCAAAAAATGATTAGGAAGGATGGATACAAACTTATGCTGTTCCCTAAAAATAAAAGAATGGAGCTTTATGATCTTAATAATGATCCTGATGAAATAGTGAATCTTTCTGAAAAATTAGAATATAAAGAAAAAGTAAGTGAACTTTTTGAGGATTTAATTTTATTACAAAAAAAATTAGGAGATACTTTGAATTTAAAACGAATTTTTAATCAAAAAAGATATTTATAAGTTTTTCAAGTGATTTAAAATATCATCCGATATCTTATCAAAAGAGTCTTGTATTAACCAGTGAGAGGACTGTATTTTTTTAATATAATAGTTGGCTTTAATATACTTGGCAGTTTCATCCACAGCTTTTTCTCCAATCGCCATGTCTTTAGTTCCATATATCATCAAAGTAGGCACTAATATGTCTCCAATTTTCCTGGCACTTCTTAAATTAGTTGCTCGATACCAATGTAGCGCAGTCTTCAAAGCATTTTCCTGACTAAATACTTTTAAATAAGCCTCAATTTCTTCTTCGTCACTACTTTTCCAAAGAGCTTTTAAATTGCGGAAGCAGAATATTTTAAAATAAAGCTCAGGCAAAAATTTTATTCTAAATAGGTTTATGTAATAGCTTTTTTTCTTTTGAATATGATCACTTGACATAGCAAGACTAAAGGCATCTAGATGGGGTACAGAAAGAGCGGAGTAGCTGATGATTTTTTCTTTAAACATAGAACTCAACACCCACCCTATGGCAGCTCCCCAATCGTGACCAATCAAATGAAACTTATTTGCATTAAAAGCACTGGCAATATTTATTATGTCCTTTGACAATTTATTGATTTTGTAATCACTGACCTTTAAAGGTCTTGCCCCATTGCTATACCCTCTTTGATCGGGTGCAATAACCTTGTAATTTTTAGAATCTAAAACTTTAATCAGTTTATACCACATTCTTGATGTTTCAGGAAATCCGTGTAATAAAATAACGGTATCGCCAGTATTTTTTATTCCACTTACTCTACAGGTAAATGTTAGATTTTGATCTACAGAAACATCAGCAAAACTTTCATCATTTATCTGGTAATATTTAATTTTTGACTCATTCATTTTTATAAATATAATTATAAGAAGTTATTCTTCTTGTGAAATACAACAAAAAGTATTGAATTATTTTTTATTGGATTTCCTTTGTAAGTTTATCTTATGATTTTATCAAATGCAATATTTAGTTTTTTTAAAAACCTCCATTCAAATAATAATCGTGATTGGTTTTTAGACCATAAGCCAACTTTTAAATCTCACGAATCTCAAGTGAAAATTTTTGGAGAGGAATTGAAAAACAGATTAAATAAGTTCGATTATATTGATCGTTTTAAAGTGTTTCGTATTTACCGAGATGTAAGATTTTCTAAAGATAAAACCCCTTTTAAAACCCATTTTGGATTAACATGGCATCGAATTAAGCCTCAATTTCGAGGGGGGTATTATTTACATATATCTCCTGGCAATAATTTTTTAGCATGTGGGTTTTGGGATCCTAACCCCAATGATCTTAAAAGAATTCGTCAAGAATTCATGTATGATGCAAAAGAATTTAAAGATATAATGAAAACTCCTTCTTTTCATTCTACATGGGGAGAACTTAAAGGAGGTGAGCTCAAAACTGCTCCAAGAGGAATGGATAAAAACCATCCAGAAATAGAGTTAATTAGAAAAAAGCAATATATATTTTCCGTTATATACTCTAACAAAGAAGTGTGTGAAATAGATTTTATTGATAGAGTAGAACAAGCAATTAAGAAAGTTCAGCCGTTTGTGAATTATATGTCAGAAGTTCTAACTACAGATGAAAACGGAGAATCAATATTATAGTTATTGGGTTAGTTACTGTTTATAAAATTTAATAACAAATCCAAGCTTTCCAAAGGTCTTTCCTCCATTGGAATGTGACCAGTTTCATACATTATGTCAATCCTAACGTTTGCTATTGCGTCCTTGAAAAACTTAGAATTAGAAACAGGTATCCAGGCGTCTTCATTCCCCCAAATAATTTGCGTAGGAGCTGAAATTAGCTTGAGTCTATTTGTATGGTCTTTAGGTTTTAAAAGCGATCTGCTAATAAACGATTCCCTATTGTTCTCTCTTAAAATCATATCCCTATAGGTGTCAATTTTAAGATCTGTTAATTTGTTTTCGTCATAGTAAACTTCTTTTAAAGTATTTTTTATAAAAAACCTAGGGGTAACATATCTGAGTATTTTATTAATTACAGGTGCTCTTGCTAGTTTAATTACCAAAGGACTTCCGTTGTCGTTATTTGAAAATCCTCCAGGGCTTAATAGGTTTAAAAGCTGAACCTTCTCAGGATAAATAGAAGCATAGTACCATGAGATTGATCCTCCAAGCGAATTTCCTGATAAAATAAAATCATTTAGTCTTAGTTGATTTACAAATGAGTTAAGAAATTCAGAATATTCTGAAATGGAGTATTTATTCTCAGGGTGAGGCCCAGTTAAACCATATGCTGGAAGATCTAATCTAATTACACGATAGCTGTTTTTTAATTTATCTGTCCATTTGTCCCAAGTGTGCAAAGAAGCCCCTGTCCCGTGTAATAAAATAATAGTCTCACCTTTTCCTTGGTCACGATAATGAACATTCATTCCGTCGATTTCAATAAATTTTGAATATTGATTAGCATACTTACTTTTTAAATCTGAAACTGGAATATCAGCGGAATATAATATTAGCCCAAGTGTAATTACTATACAAGAAAATATTGAAACTAAACTTTTAAACTTCATTATTATATATAATTCAAGTAATATAAAGAATTATTTTACAATTAGTTAACAAAGAATCTTATTCCACTGTAACTGATTTGGCTAAGTTTCTTGGCTGGTCTACATCACATCCTTTTTTATCAGCTATATAATACGACAATAGTTGAAGGGGAATATTTGCTAAAATAGGAGCAATTAATTCATCACATTCTGGAATTTCAATAAAATGATCTGCAATAACTTCAATTTCCTTATCTCCTTTAGATACTATCGCAATAATTTCAGCTCCACGTGCTTTTATTTCCATTATATTACTAACTACTTTTTGGTAATTACCTTTTTTAGTTGCAATTACTACCACTGGCATGTTTTTATCAATTAAAGCAATTGGCCCGTGTTTCATTTCGGCAGCAGGATAACCTTCCGCATGAATGTAGGATATTTCTTTAAGTTTAAGAGCGCCCTCTAGTGCAATTGGGAAATGGTATCCTCTTCCCAAATAAAGAAAATTAGAAGCTTTTAAAAATTTATTAGCAATACTTTCAGTTTTTTTAGCAGAAGAAAGAACTTTATCAATAGTTTCAGGGAGATTAGACAATTCCTTTAAAACTCTTTTAAACCTTTTTTCTTCAATTGTATTCATTCTATTTCCAATGTCAAGTGCCATTAGCAAAAGCAGACAGATTTGACAAGAAAAAGCTTTAGTAGAAGCTACCCCAATTTCTGAACCAGCATGAGTATATATTCCTGTATCAGTTTCGCGAGCAATAGAAGATCCAACAACGTTACAAATTCCATATAAAAATGCACCTCTTTTTTTAGCCATTTTCATAGCGGCTAAAGTATCTGCTGTTTCACCAGATTGAGAAACGGGAATTACTATATCACCTTTATTAATGACAGGGTTTCTATAACGAAATTCAGAGGCATATTCTACCTCAACGGGGATTCTTAAAAGTTCTTCAAAAAAATACTCACCAAGTAAACTTGCATGCCATGAGGTTCCACAAGAAATAAAAATTATTCTTTTAGCAGATTTAAATTTGTCAAAATGTTCTTCAATAGAAGATATTTTGATTGGAAGAGATTGCGAAAGTAAACGTCCTCTAAAAGTATCCTTAATAGATTCAGGCTGTTCAAATATTTCTTTTAACATAAAATGTGCATATCCTCCTTTTTCAACCTCTTCAATATTATGTTTTAGGTTTTCTATGTAAGGATCAATAATGGCATCTTTTTTAATTTCTCTTAGAGTGAGACCTTTTTTAAGGCTAATGATTGCCATTTCATAATCGTTTAAGTAAATACACCTTTTTGTAAATTCTAAAAAAGGGGAAGGGTCAGATCCTATATAATATTCAGAATCACCAACTCCAATTGCTAATGGGCTTCCTAGTTTAGCAGTAACGATTTCCGTAGGATTAGTAGAATCAAAAACTACAATGGCATATGCCCCCACTACTTGCTTAAGAGCCAAACGGACTGCTTTACCTAATTTAACTTTTTTAGTCTTTTTGACCTCTTCAATTAAGTTTACAAGAACCTCAGAATCTGTTTCAGATTTAAATAAATATCCTTTTTTGTAGAGTATAGTTCTTAAAGCATCGTAATTTTCAATAATTCCGTTATGAATCAGAGATAAATCTCCAGAATTTGATAAATGAGGATGTGAATTAATTTTATTAGGAGGGCCATGAGTTGCCCATCTTGTATGTCCAATGCCTATGCGTCCCTTTTGTTCTTTTTCATTTTTGTAAAGAACCTCCAAATCAGAAACTTTTCCTTTAGCTTTCTTTATAGAGGATTTTTTATCATAAAGCATGATTCCGGAAGAATCATAACCTCTATATTCTAATTTTTTTAAACCATTTATTAAAACAGGATAGGCTTCTTTAATGCCAATATATCCGACAATTCCACACATTTAATTATTTCTTAAAACCATTTGTATTTCATTCACATTAAATCCGATTTTTTCATAAAAGGGAACATTTTTCTCAGAAGAACTTAGTATAGTTTTATCACAACCTTTTTTATTAGACTGTTCAATTAAACCTTCAATTAATTTCCTCCCAATACCTCTGCCTCTTTGATTTGAATCAACTGCAACATCCTCAATAAGCCCCACCTTCCTTGTTAATTTTTGTATCACATATAAAGAGGCAACGCCAACAATTAAGCTGTCTATTTCAGCTACCAATGTTATACATCTTGAATCAGTAAGGTTATTAGAAAAAAAAGTGTTATTGTACCTTGGACTAAATGAACTAACTAAAAGATTAATCACTTGATCAACATCATTATTATCTATTCTTCGTATTTTCATGAAAAGAGCGAAAATACTTAATTAATCGATAAAAAAAATTATTTAGTCGTTAAAAAATAATGTTTAAGCTATTTTTTATTAAAAGCCTAAAGTGACTTCAAGCTCTATTTCATCTAAAATTAGTTTGTCTCCTAGATTTTCAAAGAAAGATCCCGAACCAAATCTAACATTATGTTTGCTTCTGTCGAAAGCTAAGGAACTTAACCAGTTATCTCCATCTTTTTTCATTTCGAACTCAACAGGGGAGGAAATCCCCTTAATAGTTAAACTCCCAGATACTTTTAGTAGATCACCATCTTTAGTGCTAGAGTTAATTTTTAGAGTAGATTCTGTAAATTCTTCAGTTGAAAAAAAATCATCACTCTTAAGATGACCCTCTAATCTCGCTTTTGATTTTCCTGCTAAATCCTCTACATTAATTGTAGTCATGTCTACAATAAATTTACCAGTTTCAATAAGGCCCTCAGAAAATGTTACAGATCCACTTTTGAATTTTAAAGAACCAGAATGAGAGCTATTAGTGATTTTTTTACCTGCCCATTTTATATTACTTTTTTCTACATTTAACTCAACTTTTTGCGCTGAAATAATGAAAGATGATAATAATAGTATTATTGATAAAGACTTGATTTTTTTCATTTAGAATAGTTTAAAATTAATTTATGTTGTGGATTGTAATAGGTTAAATAAGTAAATTAGCTTCCTCTTCCAACTTTTCTTACTCCCCCAGACTTAGCATTATTATTTTTATTAGTGAATTTCTGCTTTGCTCCTTTTTTACCAGGAGTCTGCTTTTCCATCCTATTTCCGAAAAATTTACTTCCCATGATTATTTATTATTTACTAAAAGTAATAAAAGAAGGTTGAATTAGGCTAATAATTGTTCAAAAAATCCACCAATTTTTTTTTTCTTTATCAACAAAATGAATCTCTAATATCCAGTTTTTAATATTACCATTCTTGTTTTTTTTAAGCATATTTTCATTATTATTAGGGTGAATATAATTTGTTTTGTCTTCTTTTTCTAATTTTTCATGAGGATAATGACCAATAATATGTCCCGCAATCTCTCCTCCAAATTGCCAACCATATTTGTTTGCTAATCTTGTAGCGTAGTTATACAGCTGAGCACCTGTTATTTCTTTTTGTTTTTCAAAATAAGATTTACACTCATACCAAGCAGATTCAATATCGCTTTTCAATTTTTCTTTATTAGTGTCTTTTCCAATCACATAAGTTCTTCCAAAATCAGCTTCCCATTCTTCAAATATGGGACCAAAGTCTATGAAAAGAATGTCTTCTTCTTTTAAAGTTAAATTTTTTGGATTTTCATTGTACGGTTCTAATGTGTTTTCTCCACAACGAACAATTCTTTTGTGCCAATATTTTTTAATCCCATACATTTCATAAGCTAAATCAAAAATAGAAATGTTTATTTCTTTCTCTGTTTTACCTGGTAGTAAAAGGTTTCTTGATTCAATTTCTTGAAATAACTTAGATGCTTTTTTCTCAGCCTCCATTAAATTAATTAAAACGGAACTCAAATCTTAAAGTTTAATTTAAACAAACTGGAAAGCAGAATAACTGGCTCCCAAATTTTGGACTTGTTACAATATACAACATGACTAGTGCTTTTGGGATCTAGGAATTCTTTTTTTAATCCAGAATCTATTATTTGATTCTTAGTGAAATTTTCTTTTAAACCTGTTTTTATTTGATTTGAAAAATAATCTAATTTTGTTACAGGGATTTTTTTAAAACCCAATTTTTTTAAGGCAAAAAACCTGTGATGTCCATCAATAATAACCATATTTTTAGAGCAACACAGTATCGAAGAGACTACAATAGATTCATTAAAAGTGTTCAAGTAGTTTATTAATAAAGAAGTTTTTTCATCAATTACTTTTTCGTGAGGATGAATCAGTTCTGGTGAGATCAATGAGAGACCTTCAACTAGATTTTTTTCAAAAGAAATAGAGTACATGGTTAATGATAGATATAGTAAGCCACTAAAACAGCGATAATTACATGTAAAATGATGCTAATAGTAACCGCTCCGTATTTGTTATTTAAAATCAAAAAATTATTTTTCTTTTTAATTTTTAAAACCTTTTCCCAATTGAGATACCAGCTCTTAGTACTCCCTCACTTCGATTATCATACACCTTATCATCATTGTCGTATAATAAGTTTCTTCCAACACCAGCGAGTAATTCCAAAGTAAATCCCTTTCTGTTTATCCATTTCCTGCCTACAGCTAGTCCCGGCGCAATTTTGTGAGATGTAAATTGGGTGAAAATTTCTGCAAATATTCCATAACCCCCAAAATCTTCTGATTGTAAAAAATAAAACCTGTAGTATGGAGTTAAAAGAAATTTATCTTCATAATCATCACCTACATCGCCTTTTCCGGCTAAATTTACAAATAAGGTTGATCCGAATCCTGTATAAGAATTGTTAGTCTTTTCATATCCAATTGTTAAGGCAGGAAATATTAAAAAATCTAAGAAATCCACCCTTAATTCATTTTTCCCAAGAGAAGAGGTAAACTGCTCAATTTGGGTATCAGATTTAACCACTTCTACTTTTTCTATATCCTGTTGAGAGAAAGAAATTAACGGGAACAATAACAATACTATAATAGCTTTTTTCATTATAAAAATTTAATTCAAATATAGTTTTTCTATATTTAATTAGAAATTCTTATAATAAAATTACTATTAAGATTTTTTGGGTTTTTAGTAGTGCTGCCGTACAATAATCGTACAAGTTTCAAAAAGAAAAAACCCTTATCACTTATTTATAAAGTAGTTAGGGTTTCAATTAGTGGAGAAGATGGGACTCGAACCCACGACCTCTTGACTGCCAGTCAAGCGCTTTTTAATTTCTACGAAATTTTCTAACCAACTTCACATCTGTAAATGATGTTTAAGCAAAATAAATATACTAATAGTTCTTGGCAACTATATGGCAACTGCAATTATTTAA
>MDSY01028308.1_pt1 | contig 19365 bp, 13 predicted proteins | sample 811131 | NCBI WGS metagenome assembly MDSY01 (sample SAMN05326643, study PRJNA326480) | marine metagenome | isolation source: seawater | place: Atlantic Ocean: South West | collected 2010
TTCTTTGAAAGTGATATTAGATTCTGAATGAGAAAATCTAATTTAACGTTAGACTCATTATGATTCTGCCACTGTTCTTGCGAATAAAAGTATACAACCAAAAGTTCGTCGCATTCTAAAAAAGCGGATTCAAAACTTGGGTTGTCATCCAACCTAAGATCATTACGTAACCAAACCAAACCTTTCATAGAATCTTACGTGGCGGAGAGAGAGGGATTCGAACCCTCGAAGGTTTTAACACCTTACACGCTTTCCAAGCGTGCGCGATCGACCACTCTGCCACCTCTCCTGAATATGGTGGCAACCCACCCAGTCACATCTAAAGCCCGACGCCGCTGTTACCGTTGCTCCCTTCCGGGCCTGGCGGAGTTCACAGCATATCGCCTCCAGAGGACCAAAGTGGGTCACCATAGAGCGGAGGAGCTTAGAGGAAAGCCTCTCAGATTCCTACTCCAAAGGTCAGTATTTCGGGTACTCTTAGCGAATTATTTGTTAGATAAGCCTTCATGCGCAAAGACCATCGCCCTTACGCCCTGAAAGTTCTTCAAGGCAAGCTTGAAGCGCGTTGGGTGAAGCATTTTATTGAGCCGCAGTTGGAGCGTATGGGTCATCACTCGATGATCATGAAGCCTTGGTTTTTGAAAATTTACGGCAAGAAAATCAGTTTTGGTAAATCAGTCCATGTCATCTCTGCGGCAGACAGAAATGTGCGTCTGACTACTTGGGAAATGAATGACCACCAAGGTCGTATTGATATCCAAGACTATGTACTGATCTGCCCAGGCGTGAGGATCGACTCTGCCGTATCTGTAGAGATTGGTGCCAGTACTATGCTCGCCGCTGGGGCTTATATTACCGACGCTGATTGGCATGACATTTATGACCGCACTCAAGCGATTGGTCGCTCTGCATCAGTTAAATTAGCAACCAATGTTTGGGTTGGCGACGGTGCGACTATTTGTAAAGGTGTGAGTATCGGCGAAAACTCAATTATAGGCGCTGGCTCGGTGGTCACGAATGACATTCCAGCGAACGTCATCGCGGCCGGCAACCCGGCTAGAGTGGTTAAAGAGTTAGACACCGGCAAAAAACTGATCAAACGCGAAGACATGCTAGCCGATGGGGCCGAACTGGCTATTCAAATGGATGGGCTAGAGCGCTGGATGCGCGCCGAAAATAGGTGGTTGAAGTGGTTTCGAGCGTTAATTGCGCCGAGCAAGCAGGATTAATCTCCCGATATAATAACCGCAACTCACTGAGTATGAAATTACTGCCGCGGCATTCTTTCATTTGGTACTGTGCAAACCTTGCTAGACCTAAATGGATTAATATCCAATCCGCCTCGGCGCTGAAAGCGACCATTTACTGACAAAAATGTCGGCTGACAGCACGTCATAATGTCGGCATATATCCGCTCTATAGTTGTTTCATGAAATGCTTGGTGGCTGCGATAAGAAACTAGGTAGCCCAGCAATCCCTCGCGGTCTATCGCTTCTCCAGTATAGTTGACAATCACTGTTGCCCAGTCCGGTTGCGCCGTTACCGGGCACAAGCTGCGGAATAAATGCGTATATAAATGCTCGGTAGCGACCTGCGGCGACGCGCTCACCAAACTCAGCAATTCTGGTGCCCGTTGATATTCTGTCACCTGAATGTCCAGCCCATCTAAACACTGACCTTTCATGGAAGCCCACTGCCCAGCCAACTCATCGATGGGTATCACCTTAACGACCACTTCACCCGCGAAGGCAACTGTTAAATCTTTGTTTAACCGAGCGCTCACCGCTTGTGCATCGACAAATTGAGTCTGAGCAAAGCCATTGAGATACAACTTCATGGACTTACTCTCCACAATATTAGTTGTTGCGCAATCAACCTCTATCTTCAAGCCAGCCACTAGCGGCTTCCCTTTTGTGTCGAGCCAAGAAAACTCATAGCCCGTCCACAGATCTTTGCCGAGCAGCGCCAACCCTGCGTCTGAACCTAAATCTAAACCAACTGCCCTACGGGCCTCTGCTCGCGGCATGGGGTGTAATAACTCAACCGAATAACATTCGGAATAATTTGCAGACAGCCCCAAAGGCCCTGTGCTCAATGACTTTTCTTCGTCTTGACTCACGTAAAACATCTCAATTAATGGACACCGAGATAGGATAGCCTCTGCGTCAAGACAGCAACAACTTAAAAAACGCCGAAGAGCGAACAAAAACAACCCACAATTCAAGGTGCACCAAGGTTAGTAAACATTTAGTCTTTGCCGTCTCGCTTACGGGACTTTTATGCTAGACACAATTAACGTCATTACTACGCGCTTTGCAGACCTCGCATGGGGTCCGTGGCTTCTTTGGCTGCTACTTGGCGGAGGTTTTTACTTCCTGGTTTTGTCACGGTTCACGCCCTTTCGCTACCTCAAACACGCCTTCGATTTAATTCGGGGCAAGTACGACGACCCCAATGATCCCGGCCACATCAACCATTTCAGTGCTTTGTCTGCGGCTTTAGCTGGCACCATTGGTATGGGAAATATTGCTGGCGTTGCCTTAGCCATTCAAATCGGAGGGCCCGGAGCCATTTTCTGGATGTGGATGACTGCAATACTAGGGATTGCCACCAAATTCTTTACCTGCTCCTTAGCGGTTATGTATCGTGGCAAAGACGATGCCGGCGAATTGCAGGGCGGTCCCATGTATGTGATCCGGGAGGCCTTACCAAAGAATATGCATTTTTTAGCCTACTTTTTTGGCATTGTCGCCATGATCGGCTGTCTACCTGTCCTACAAAGTAATCAACTCATCCAAATTATCCGCGATCTCATTTTCATCGACCAAGGCCTGCTAACCATTGAGGAAGACCCTTTCTATTTTAATTTATTCGCCGGTACAGCACTTGCTGCCCTAGCAGGATCAATTATCTTCGGCGGACTAAACCGAATAGCCAGAGCCGCAACCATCGTCGTGCCGTTTATGGCGGTGCTCTACATTGGCACTGTCGTGGTCGCATTAGGTATGAACGTCGAGAAAGTACCTGCTGCTTTCGCCATGATTTTCAGCGATGCATTCACAGGTGAGGCGGCAGCAGGTGGTAGTGTACTCGCCATGATGGTTTATGGTGTACAACGAGGCGCATTCAGTAATGAAGCCGGCATGGGCACTGAATCATTAGTACACGGCGCAGTAAAAACCAGCGAACCCATTAGAGAGGGTTTAGTGGCCATGGTTGGGCCTATTATTGACACGTTAATCATATGTACGGCAACTGCTCTGATGATTTTGGTCGCAGGCAATTGGCAAGGTGGCGACGCTCAAGGGGTAACGCTCACCGCTAATGCCTTCTCACAACTGTTAGGCCCAATCGGCACCGCCATTATATTTATCAGTGTAGTGAGTTTTGCAACTACTACACTCTTCACCTATTCTTTTTATGGTTCCCAATGTGCGAGTTTCGTATTTGGTACTCGACATAAAAATTCCTACCGCTTTGTGTTCGTTGCATCAATTATATTGATTGCTATGATTTCACTTGATGCGGCAGTGGGCCTAATAGACGGATCTTTTGCGCTAATGGCAATACCAACAATGGTCTCGGCTATATGGCTTGCTCCGAAAGTAGTCGTTGCAGCCAAGATTTATCTAAATAAAGTGGACCTCGGTACACACGACACCCGATCAATTTCAACAAGCAATGACTAGTGAGCAAATGCCATGGCTTATACACCACTTCCCGAAAATCTAACCGCCAACAAACCCGCCACCAGCCACACTCAAGCAGCGCAGGAGCAAGTTAAGACCAGCTTAGATTTCAGCAACAGAAAAAGCTTTGCTGATGCGCAAAAAGGTTTCATTGCGACACTAAACCCACTTACGCTGAGGCGAGAAGATGGCCATGTCACCTTTGACCTAGCGCATATGGAATTCCTTAACGAGGAGGCGCCTGCAACAGTCAACCCAAGCCTCTGGCGGCAATCGCAACTTAACGCGCAGCACAACGGTCTATTCGAAGTGGTAGACGGCGTCTACCAAGTTAGATCATTCGACATCGCTAACATGACCCTCATCCGCTCTGATACAGGTTGGATTATTATTGACCCGCTGACCTCGTCCGAATCCTCTGCTGCGGCATTGGCACTGGCCAATAAACACCTGGGTGAAAGACCTGTAGTTGCCGTGCTTATCACTCATAGTCATGCAGACCATTTTGCCGGTGTGCTGGGCATTGTCAGTCAAGAGCAAGTCCGCTCAGGCGAGGTTCCCCTAATTGCGCCAGAGGACTTTGTTGACGAGTCGCTCAACGAGAATGTGCTTGCCGGTAACGCAATGAACCGGCGTGCCACATATATGTATGGCAACCTATTACCAGCGTCTGCCACCGGTTATGTCACTACAGGATTGGGCGCCGCAGTATCTATGGGCAGCACAGGTTTTATAGTGCCCTCCGACTTCATATATGAAACTGGCGAGACGCGCACAATAGATGGTGTTGAAATAGAATTTCAAATGACTCCCGGCACAGAGGCTCCGGCAGAATTTGTTTTCTACCTGCCCGCGTTCAAAGCCCTTTGTATGGCAGAGATTACCTCTCACCACTTGCATAATGTCTATACGCCTAGAGGCGCGCAAGTACGTGACGCCTTAGAGTGGTCCAATCAAATCAATGAATCCATTGATTTATTCGGTCACCGCATAGATGTTCAGTTTGCATCTCACCACTGGCCTATTTGGGGCCAAGAAGACGCAATTGACTACCTGGAAAAGCAAAGAGACTTATACAAATACATCCACGATCAGACATTGCGTCTGGCAAACAATGGCTATACAAAAGAAGAAATTGCCGAGCAAGTACATTTGCCTGACAGCCTAGGACAGGAATTTTACAACCGCGATTACTACGGCACAGTGCACCACAACTGCCGCGCGGTTTACGTAAAGTATTTGGGCTTCTTCGACGGCAATCCCTCTACCCTTTATCAACTACCCCCAGTAGAACAAGCCAAGCGCTATATGGATTTCATGGGTGGCGCAGACGCTGTGGTAAAAAAAGCGCGCGACTCTTTTGCAACAGGAGATTATCGCTGGGTCGCAGAAGTGCTCAACCATGTTGTAATGTCCGATCCAGACCACATTGCCGGCAGAGCGCTGTTGGCAGACACATTAGAGCAGCTTGGATATCAATCTGAGTCAGCTCCTTGGCGCAACTTCTACCTCTGCGGGGCGTTGGAACTTCGACAGGGTTTACCAGAAACAAAATCTTTTCAAGCCAGTGGTGGTATTGCAGCGGGAATGCCGATAGAGAACTTTTTCCAAACTTTAGCGGTTCGACTTCTACCCCCTGCAGCGGACGGATTAGCTGTCAGCATCTTGTTGAAATTCACCGATCTAGACGCTAGCTATATCATCACCATTAAAAACAGCGTTTTCAATTATTTCAAAAACAAAGAACAAGTAGCAGACACCACGCTGACAGTTTCTTCAGCTGATTTTAAAAAATTGATTATGGGACTAGTAGATGGCCCAACATTGATTACCGAGGACAAGTTGGAAATTGGAGGAGATATAGATGTAATACTCAAATTCTCACTGCTATTCGATCAGTTCCCGCGACGCTTCCCATTGGTCACGCCAAGAGACTGAAGCTGTGAGAAGCCGGACGTTAAAAACTGGCCTAACGGGTTTAGGCACCCAGTACTAGGCCCTGCGCTAGATGAAGTTAGATCTCAAAAAAAATCAGCCTAATGAGTGTTGTCATCCTGAGAAATCTCCGGATCTTGAGAGAAAACGACAAAATTCGCCAGCACACCTACGCCCACCAATACTGCGCCAATCATTAAGTGCACCGTATTAGCCGGAGCCTCCGGCCAAGCAATGCCCATATACGGCAGGGCGATCAACAACCCGCCCACGGCTAAGGCTATGCGCACAGAAAAATGGTTAAGCCTACCGTAACCCGAGAGAAAGCCCTGCAAGCCACCGCAAATCAGCCAAACGCCAATCAAAGCTTCAAGTACTACCTGCATTGAAGACAACATATCTGACTTAAGAATAAATGCCGGATCCAGAACGAAGATAAATGGGATTACATAAATCACACTGCCCATTGTCATCGCTGCAAACCCAGTCTTCAGCGGATTGGCTTCAGCGATAGAAGCAGCGGCGTAAGCACCCAACGCAACCGGCGGCGTTATATATGAGAGCATTGCCCAATAAAGAATAAACAAATGCACGCTCAGCGGATCTAAATCTTGGCTAACCAAAGCTGGAGCCAGCACTACCGCTAGAAAAATATAGGCCGCCGTCACCGTCATGCCAATACCTAAAACAAAACTGGTAAGCGCGCCCATCAATAATAACAAGCCAACGTCATCACCCGCCAGGCTCAACAGATCATTTACTAACGTACCGCTTAAGCCGGTCATGGACAGCGAACCTACAATCAAACCAACACCGGCTAATATGACCACTAACTCGATTAACAATTTACCCACGCTATACAGCAAATCCAAGGCGGTTTTGGGCGTTAACCGATTATTCTTAGACATCTGATTTAAAATGAGCAAAACCGCTGTTGCGTAATACGGGGCAATAGATTCTCGCTGTAAGAAGATCAACAAAAAAATCAGTAGCGCAAAAGCGCCCATATAAAACCACCCTTCAATTATAGTTTTTCTAATGCTTGGGATGTCTCCGCTGGCCAAACCCTGCAACTTGTTACGCCCAGCGTAAGCATCAATTTGCATGTAGAGACTGACAAAGTATAGAACCGCTGGCAGAGCCGCAGCAACGGCTACGTCTATGTAGGCAATATCCAAAAGCGTGGCCATAACAAATGCCGTGGAACCCATAATAGGCGGCAGCAGAACTCCGCCAGTAGATGCACAGGCTTCTATCCCACCCGCTATGTGCGGCGCCATACCCGCTTTGCGCATAGCAGGAATAGTTAATTGCCCTGTAGTCAAAACGTTAGTGACCACGCTACCACTCATAGAACCCATCAGGCCGCTCGAAACAATAGCCACCTTGGCGGGACCGCCACGCTGCTTACCTAACAGCGCAAAGGCCAAATCCAAAAAAAATTTACCGCCACCCGTGTGCTGCAACACCACACCAAAAACAACAAAACCGATGACTAAGTTAGCAAAGGCGCGGAACGGCAAACCGAATATGCTTTCAATAGACAAAACGTGGTACGCAGCCGCCTCACCCCAAGTTGCGGGAAGTCCGTTTAGCGGCCCCGGCATGTATTCTGTAACAATAGGCAATACAGAGAAGAAACCAGCGATCAAGCAAAGCGGCCAGCCAGCCGCCCGGCGCAACGCTTCAAGCAATATCGCCCAAAACGCCAATGAGGCATAAACTGCATATTCAGGCGCTGCAAATTCCCAAGCTTCATCCAGCGCTTGCTCAGCGGTGACAAAAAACAAAGCCAAAATACCCAAAGCAATAATCACCAAGGGCCAGTCTATCCAAGGTTTGGAAGGAAACGTGATGTAGGCCCAAGGCGCCAGCAAGGCAAGCAAGGCATAGAAGTACTGGGTCTCAATTTGAACAAGAAACCCCAGCCACTGAGCGCCACCAAATAGGCGCAAGGTATCCATGGCCAGCACCAACGCAACAAGCGCCAAACCGGCAACAAGAGATCGAATAAATGGATGAGGCTCTGGTGCCATAAGGTGTTCCTATTTCGTCAAAATCATTTCAAAGCAGAGCGCACTCACTGCGCTCACAAACACTACTTAATACCAACTCGTACCAACTAGCGCCAAATAGGATCAAAGCCGTTGGCATCAAGTGCACTAACTCGTACCTTCGCCCAGGCATCAGCAAAACCTTCTTTTTCCGGATAGCTGGCCTTGTGGGCTTGCCATGCTTGAGCAAGTACGTCCTGTCTTTGTATCAAGCGATCATTGTGAGTTTGAGTTTCATCATCCCAAACGCCAATAGATTTGAAGTAGCGCACTGCACCCTCGTGAAAGGGCACAACCCAGCGAAACACTTGTCGGTCCATTGCCCAACCAATGCTTCCAGGATCGGCAGTTCTATATTCGTCATAGTGAATATGAATAGCCTTGGCTAAATCATGAACAAGGTCTGCATCGCGTTCAGCCAGCGTGATTAATATTGGGTAAGGGTAAGTTGCGCCTTCGTGAGGATTAGTCTTAGAAATTCCCGCGCCGCGAGTGGCCATATGGCGAGTAAAAAATGGCACTATCTTAGCCATTCGCGCCCAGCATTCCGGATCATCATGTGGCGCTGGCGGCCAAAAAATTCCACGAGGAGAAGCTTCGAGCTTTCGCGTTGGGCCAGAAACTGTCGTGGCATAGGCTGCGTCCACCTGATCATTGACTATGCCGTTCCACATGGCGCTATAGCCGGGAAAATCCACTCGCTCCACGTCGGCCCAAGTCAGACCGCCGCAGGCTAAAAAGGCCTCTGTCGTTACGTTCAATGCCGGCGCACCACGTACATAGGGCACACGTTTACCGCGCAGGTCACTGTAGTTTGCAATGCCCTTATCGGCTGCCACGCCCAAGGCCTGGTTACTCTCACCGTTTGAAGCCATTACAATGCGAAGCCGCATAGGCCCCCACTGTTTTCCTGCAAACTGAAAAACACCCTCTTGCGCAAAGTAAGTCGCCACACCATTGGCAGAAAATTGCACCCGGCCACGCTGCAATGGCAAAAGACGAGAAACATCATTTTTGCCAGGCAAAACACGCAGGTTAGTGTCGTAGTTATCTTTGAGCACCTTGCCAATCGCCACAGCTTGGTTATAGCCCGTAGTGCCTAGGTTATAGGCACTCCACGCCATCGTTGACGGGAACTCAATAGGCTCTTCAGTTTGCGCCACCTCAGCCCAAGCTGCACCTAAACTGCCCACCATTAATAAAACCCATACCAGCGTTTTTGCAAAACCCAATCTATTCCCCTTTCCTTAATTGCAGAAACTAACGATTCGGCCAGCATGATACCAACCAATGGCTAGCGCATGTAGATACTAAGTACCAATCGACCTAATCTACTTACAACTCTAATTTTAATGCTGGCTTTAAAGCGGATTGCAAATCGAATTTCAACTCTATTTCGAAATCGGATTTCAAAAGATAGGGCAAATCAGGTAATACTAGCGGACTAATGATGTCTTAGATGAACAGCTGACAAATACAGGGAGCCAATACAATGAACAAAAGCACGATTAATGCACCATGCGGACACATCCAAGGACGCGAAAAAGAAGGCGTATTACTATTTTGTGGCATCCCCTATGCGCAGCCGCCCATTAATAATCTGCGCTTTAAAGCCCCCCAACCCCTAGAAGCTTTCAAGGAACCCTTTTCAGCGCTTAAATTTGGCCCCGCAGCACCGCAACTTGCTGGCGAAGGATTAACAGACAGCGCCAGTGTGCGCTGGAATGAAGATTGCTTAACCCTAAACATCACTACACCGAAGCAAGCAGCCGACTCTACGGATGGAGGCAAGCGCGCAGTTTTAGTTTGGATCCACGGCGGCGGCTACCGCACCGGCCAGGGCGCAATTCCTTGGTATAACGGCACACGATTCGCAATCAATGGCGACATTGTGGTGGTCTCCATAAACTACCGATTAGGCGCGCTAGGCTTTGCAGATCTGACGCACTTGGGCGAAGAATTCGCTACATCTAATATCAACGGCACACTGGATCAGCTTGCCGCCCTGCAATGGGTGCACAAGAATATTGCAGCTTTTGGCGGCGACCCTTCGAGGGTCACCGTTGCTGGAGAATCAGCGGGCGCGTTCAGTGTTGGCACCTTGTTGGCGTGCGAAGCTGCCCAAGGTCTGTTCCACCAAGCCATACCTCAAAGTGGCGCTGCCCATCACACCCTGCCAAGTGAGGCCGCCGCCAAAGTCACCGAACGTTTTTTGGCGGACCTAGATGAAAAGAATGCAATTGGTTTATTGGCAGTATCGCCGGAGCAAATCCTGCAAGCCCAAGCAACCACATCTCGCCACTTTGAAACGGGCGCAGGCGTGATGAGCGAACTAGGAACAACCGTAGCACCCTTTTACCCAGTACACGGCACGACACTTTTACCCACAGACCCGCTAACGGCCATCAGCAGTGGCATGGGTAGCCAAATAGCTGTGCTCACCGGGACCAATGCCGACGAAACCACATTATGGAGTAGCGGCGCCGCCAATGAGGCAAAACTTCAACGTGTTATCGAAGGCTTAGGTGCAGAAACCGCACTGGCAACTTATAAAACCACCAGACCTAATGCTGACCTCGACGCACTTTTAGTTGCATTAACCACGGACCACATGTTCCGCATACCCGCCATACGTATGCTGGAAGCACGCACGCAGAACAACAGCATTAATAACAACTGGCTGTATCAGTTCAATTGGTGCTCAAGGGCATTTGACGGAAAACTCAAAGCCACCCACGCACTGGAAATACCCTTTGCATTCGACAACTTAGATCGAGCAGGCGTAGAGCTATTTATTGGGCCTGGAGAGAAACCCCAGCACGTAGCAGATGCCATGCACAGCGCTTGGACTAGTTTTATTAACGACGGCAACCCCGGCTGGCCCGCCTACGACTTAAAGCAGCGCGCAACCATGTACTTTAATAACGAGAGCGCTGTGGTAGACAACCCCGGACAGATTGAGCGAGAGGCTTGGGACGGGCTACGATAAAGAACACCTAGCGCTGCATCTGAGCAGTCAAGACAATTGACCTACCTTTGAGCGAGACGAGCGAGCTCTTTTAATCCTCTCATACGGATTTTATCGCGCGTATGGGAGGAATCAAAGCGCCGACACCCCTGTTAAAAATGCTACCCAAGACATAACCGATGACTGACCAATACCTACCAAAAAACTGAAATTCCCGGACCAGTTGCTAGCCTGCTTATTCTTTCATCCCGAAATCAGCATCAACTCGGCCACTTCCAAGGAACCGCCCGTTATCAAAAACGGCCATGCCTGAGCAACTTTTATTGCCTCTTGCGTGGAGGCGACGTTAATAACGGTAAATCCAGATATTTCGATAGCGCGACCTTTGGCAAAATTGCCGTCAGCTGCGATGATTTAGGGGTTCTTTCGTGGATTCCCTGGACTAACGGCGGCAACTCAAAGAGAAGTCATCCACTGTCGATTCTCAGCCATATTTTACGTACTTTCTTCAGCGAGGGAAGGCGAATTGTCACCGAAATAAGTGATTACATATTCAGTCATTTGTTCTCACCCTTATCTTCAAAAGTTATTAGTCAGAGGCGATTAACAAAAACTACCTATTACAAGCTGCGCAAATTTGCCCCAGATATTTTCTAGGCAATTGATATATCGGGGAGAATTTAGATGGGAAGAAAACGCAAGGCTGGAGGGCCTACCTACAGGCTACTTAAGTTCGGACAAAAGGTGGAACGGGACTCAACTGTTGTTTTTATACGAGGAATTCTTGAGCATTGAGATCTAGCGCATGACGAGCATGTCGACGTGCCATGGTGGCAAACATTTCATCGCCGCGCTCTGTCCGCTGGACCAACATGGAAGCAATCACGGTCACTGCAAACCCAGCAAACGCACCTCTACGATAATTTTGCCAGCAGGCTTCCCAACTAAAATCTTTTATGCCGGCGTTCAATAAGTCGTGGTAATAAGCTTTTACCAACTCTTCTTCTACAGGTCGTCTAACATCCGCCTCAAGACCTGCGCCTATGAAATAGGCTACATCATTCATCGGCGCGCCTAGGGTAATGCTCTGCCAATCTAGCGCGGTAATCCCACACCCTCCCCCGCTACGATCGATCATTAGGTTATCCAGACGATAATCTACATGGATGAGTGAAAAGGGTTCTGGGAAACTCGCCATAAACGGCGAATTTTCTACTATGCTAACTTGCTTAATAATCCACTGCTCGTCTTCAGTAAGGTGTGAGGCAAAGCGCTCAATGAATCCATCGAGCTGGGCACGATACATATCCAAAGTGGCGGAACTTTGGGCCTGCTCCTCGTCGCGCAACCAAGTCAGTCCACGTAAACTTTCATCACACCAACTTGGCGCATGCAGACCAACTAATTCTGTTAGCGCAGCTTTTGCAACTACTGGATCACAACCGAGCAGTTGATCCCCTTGTTCACCTGGCGCCAAATCTTCTAGCAAAACGAAGAACTCTGGCCCTTGATCGATAATTTCTGCGTAGTAGCACTTGGGCGTCTTAATCGCTAAACGATCTTGTAGTTGTTGATAAAAGCAAACTTCTTTAAAGAAATTTTGCAGAGCTACGCCGATCACACGACTACTTTCATCATCAGCTGGAAACTTGCCTATAACACTTCCAGGAACGTCTGGAATTTGTTCACCCGCATCTTTGAACGCAAAGCTATAGCGAATACATTTACCAATTTGACCGGTGCCGATCTGCATAGCAGTAAACTCAGCAACCTGGGTTTTTAACCCCAAGTTGGCAAAGCATTGGTTAAACCAACCCGCACTAATACTGGCTTCTGTTGGTATTGCCAAAGGCTTCGCTAACATTTTATCTCTCCCGACTATTCATACATAACGTGTACTTCGCTGCTTTAACTGAGCAGTTTAACTCACTGCCCTGAGCAAAGGATCTATTCAACGAGGCATCAATCGACGATCAAACAAAGGCGGTTGAATGTTTATACTTTTTTGGTGATTTGCCACAGCAGCCAACAAGTCCGCCATGACTTCTGGGTATTTTTCAGCAACGTCGAAACGTTCAGACGGGTCGCGCAACAAATGATAAAGCTGCGGAATATTATGTTTTGTACGCTTCTCTCCTTGGTCGTAAGCACCTTCGGTAATAAAGTGCATCTTCCAAGGTCCCTTACGATAGGCATACAAATCACCCCCACGATAGAAAGGCATTTCTTGCCTTGGACTAGCGGTCTTCTCTAACAATGTTGCAGTTAAATCAAAGCCATCAACACCCGAAGTTACTTTCGCGTCTTCTGGCATTTTAGTCAGCGCCATGACGGTTGCGAATAGATCTAAGGTAGAACCGATCTCACTGACAACACCACTGGCCAAAGTGCCCGGCCATGAAAATACCGTGGGCACGCGCACCCCGCCTTCAAAGGTTGTGCCTTTGCCATGCCGCAGAAGTCCAGCTAAGCCGCCTTCTTCATGCATCTTCAGCCAAGGGCCATTGTCGCTGGAGAAAACAACCAAAGTGTTTTCTAGCACCCCGGCTTTCTTCAGAGCGTCTTGAATAGCGCCAACGCTCCAGTCAATTTCTTCCACCACGTCGCCATAACGCCCGCCTAAACTTTTACCCTCAAATTCAGCGCTCCTGAACAATGGCGTATGCGGCATGGTGTAGGGAACATACAAAAAGAAGGGATCATCGCCACTTTTGTTAATGAACTTAATGGCCTCCTCAGTATAACGTTTGGTTAGCGTACTTTGCGCAACTGGTTGCTCGGTGGAATCAACAAATTCACCAGCCTCCTTACGACTAGTAATCAAGGGCGCTTCCCAATAAGACTCATCTGGCGCCGCATACTTGGCTGAACGACGCTCAAAATACATTGCCTGTTTTTCTAAATCACCTGACATGCTGAGTTTCACCAACGCATCGAAATCGGGCTCACCAATCCAGTTCATATCATTGGAATACGGCACGCCAAACCATTCGTCAAAGCCGTGTCGAGTAGGCAAGGCGTCCGCTCCGTCCCCAAGGTGCCACTTACCAAACATGCCTGTTTTGTAACCACGATCTTGAAGCGCTTCGGCCATGGTGATTTCGCTACTGGGCATACCCCAAGGCTCACCGGGGAAATAAACTCTGATGGCGTTGCCGTAAATCCCGGTACGTACGGGTAGCCGGCCGGTTAACAAGGCACCACGGCTAGGGGAGCACACTGACGCTGCCACGTAAAAATCTGTCCAGCGCTGACCTTGGCGAGCCAACTCATCAATCTCTGGGGTGCGGATATAAGGATGGCCATACGAGCTGAGGTCTCCATACCCCATGTCATCTGCAAACAGCACGACGATATTTGGACGTTGGGTTGGCGTGCCAGAGTCGGAAGCTTCTGGCGTGCAGGCGGGCACCGTCAGGAATGCTGCAAAAAGCAACCCGACTTTGGCGCAGATATCCACTAGCGCCTTAAAAGCCGTAAAAAATAGACCCTCGGCCACATCTGCCTCTTTAGTGTGTACTTCAGCTGCAACTTTTACCTGAGCCATACTCTCCTCCGAGATTGCGTAACTTTAATTTGGTACTTTTAAATAAAAGTTTAACGGCCGTTTAACGCCCGCGTAATCATTAGCAGGGGTAGCATGCCACGCTAGCCCGACGCCGTCAGCCCACTAGAAAGAAAAAGAAGTACTCATAAAAATTCGTCACAAGATTCTTCAAAAAATCCATCACAAGACCCAACTAGTCGCTAAACCACTCCAAGCAAATAACGCTTTAAAGGGGCTGTTCTTTTTAATTTTCCAACATAGGTACAAAAAGGTTTTTAAAACACCTCGTTGACGCTTACATAAACGCCTTTGTCGCCCCGGCCAAAGCCAACATCAAAACGTAAATTGATTTTTTCTTTAATGCGCAATCGATACCCTACACCTACAGAGGGCAGCCAACGCTCTGCACCTAAATCAGATAGGCCCTCAGAGAGAGTACCAACACCCACCCAAGTAACCATGCCATGGCGCCCGACTAGAGGTTGGCGCAGTTCAACTTGTCCCAACACCTTTTGATGCCCTCTATATCGGCCTTGCTCATAGCCACGCAACTGACGACCTCCGCCCAACAGCGTCAACCGGTCCCAAGGCACATCACCCTCGCTGAGAAGACCTTGTACCTGCCAAGCCAGAGTGGCTGCGCGCTGACTTAAAAAAGTGTCTATAGACCGATAACCACTGTAGCGAAACTCAAGTTGGTCAAAATCTGTATTTGAACCAAAAGATTCATTAAAGATGGCGTAGTCTAATTGCAACAACCATCCTGTGGACGGATTGTCTTGATGGTCACGACTGTCGAGTAGCCAATGCCCTGTAATTCCCACACTGGTACTGCCTGTCAGCACACCCGCTGCACCAATATTTGCCCCCCGAAAGTCTTCTGCCTGATTGTCGTGATAACGCACTCCTAAACCCAAAAACGTATCACCAGATATCCGCTTTAAGCCGTGGGCTTGGAAATTTTGACCTTGGTGATCGTATATCAGCTCATTGGCCTCATCTTGGCTAGACTCAATACCCAAACCGTAAAACACCTCAGGAGTATCGGTAAACTTAAGGTCCATATTTAAACGATAAGTATCCGCTCTAAAGACGCTACGCAAATTAGCTTCAAAACCCTTAGCGCCATTGGTCGTACCAAAACCCTTCAGGACGATTTGACTGGGCTTTAGGTTTTCTACACTGAGGCTTTCTTCATCAGCAACAAACAAGCCAAACGCAACCAAACCTAAACCTGCTTTTTTCTCCGACGAATACACAGGGTTGGGTACAAACCCCCAGTCAATGCCGTCATTGGGATCGAAGTCGCCATTGGCGCCAACCCGATTCAGAGCGCCTCTGAGTAAGTTGTCGCCCCAGATCCAAGGCAAAATCTTTTGCTCTGAGAGTTTTTCACTGACGCGCTCAACGTCTGCACCAGTAGCCGCCCCTTTGACATTTATCTCAGCAGCAGCTTTTGACCTGTCAGCGTAGGACGGCATTACCGCTAAGACTGCTAACAGCAAAACAATAATTCGTAGCTCTTTCTTAACAATGTAACGTCTAAAAACATAATTCATCAGGAAACATAACCGCCTAGCTGAGTTTTCAGCGCATTGAGCAAACTTTTAACACAGCCTGCCATAATGACAAACTCAGCATCGTGTTTAGCCAATGGCTCTTCTTCTGGCACATCGTCCATGTCATCTTGGCCTAACAAACGCACTTTACGAAAAATTAAATCCTCGTCCATCACCAGACTACAAACCTGGTCAAAGGTCATACCAAGCCGATCAATTTTCAGACCCTCTGTAACATGACGTCTTACTGCAGGATCTGACAACTCCATATCCAACCAATTTACTGACGCTTTGGTATCGCTAGGGTCACGCATACGACATTCACGACCCAGCCGTAACGGCGGCTGGCCATTACCTAAAAACAGTTTGTTCATAAGATCCAGCGGCGGCTGCTTATAAGCCAATGGTGAGTACTGCAAGCCCACCATGGTGCGCTTGAGTTGATCAAGAAAGTATTCCGCAACGGTATCTGACGCTGTACCCATAACCAGCAAGTTTTCCTCGCTCAAATAAAACGCCTGCACACGGTCAGACTTGAGTAATGCTAGCGGCAGCAGTTGGGAGTAAACCTCTTCCTTCATGTCACGCCGCTCAGCGCGATTAGGTTCAGAGTTCATACGCTGCTTAAATGCTTCAACGCGGCCCGCCAACGCTTCTTGAACTGCTGCCGGTGGCAGCAGGCGTGTTTGTACCCGCATTTGCAACAAATCTGCGCCTGATACCTTGCGGCATAAGCGGTCTCCGGCATTGTCTACCGGCGCTTCAAAGCCAGCGCTACGTTCGCTAAATGCTCCGCAGGGCTTGAATTCTGCCTCGGACAAAACCTCGGAAAGCTCTTCTTCGGTTTTCGGCCATTGGCTATGGATACGGTAAATTTTTATGTTGCGGAAATATCGATTCACGGAGGCTCCAAGTAAACGGACGGCAGTCCATTGGGTGAGATTGTCAAGCGAAAGAAGTCTACCGGTTCGCCCGAAAATTGTTAGCTAACATATCGGATAAAACCATAATATTTGTGTCCTGCTAGCCCGAGCCACTGCTCTAGTGCTGTAAAGCCGCTTTAGCGCTTACCTCCCAGTTGTCACCTCTTTTTGTGGAGGAGCAGCACCTGCCACTAACTAGACAAGCAAAAGAAAGCTAATTGAATATTTTGTCTGAGCCGGCGTATTATCACGGACTTCATTAATGGGGGAGCCAGCTATGACTATATCTTTATTAGAGCGAATAACAGCCACGCGCAGAAAACTCATGCAATACGGAACACTGATGGGCATAGGAGCAACCAGCCTTATCAAATCGGGTGATGTAACGGCATCCGTCTTTGACGGCAAAGAAGCCGCGGGACTCAACCCAGCACTGCCAACAATGCGCTACCAGACCCTAGGCCGCACAGGCTACAACTCTAGCCGCCTGGTTTTTGGCTGTGGTGCCACTCTCTCTGGGGGCCGCCAAGACCACTTACTCAACGCAGCCTTCGACGCTGGGGTAAACACATTTGATGTGGGTTTCCAGCACTACTACAGCGATGCTGAAAAGAACCTCGCTCCGTTTTTGCAAAAACACCGCGACAATATCTTTCTTATCTCCAAAGCCTTAGTGCCGAGCGGAATTGAATGGGATGAAGTCATCACTGTGAGCCAGGCCAAAGAGGCAGCCAAAGGCTGGCTTAAGTATATGGACGAATCTTTAATTGAGCTAAAACAAGACCATGTAGACGCGTACTACTTTATGGGACAAAACAATGTCTCGACAATTCAAAGCGAGGAAATGCACAGAGCGTTTGAGAACGCCAAAGCTCAGGGCAAAGTAGATTACCTGGGCCTTTCTACACACCAAAATGCAGAAAATGTTTTAGCAGCGGCGATTGAAACCAAGCAGTTTGATTTAGCCATGATCGCCATTACACCGGGTGGCTGGTACGACTGGAATGACCGCTCAATTTTAGCCGGGTCACCCAAAATGAATGATCTAAGGCCGCTGTTAGATAAAGCCCGCGCAGCCGGCATGGGTCTTATCGGCATGAAGGCCGGGCGTTTTCTTGCAGGCCGAAAATGGCTGGGGTGGGGCAACCCTGATGTGTTTAACAAGTATTATGACCAACCGCTATTGGAGGCGAAATTGTCCGAGTTTCAACGCAGCTATGCTTTTGTTTTAGAACATGGACTAGATGCGGTGAATGCGGATATGCAAACTATGCAACACCTAACCGAAAACTTCACCGCCGCGGCCACCTCAGCCGACTATTTCGCAAATACGGCCTAACTTATGCGCGCACTGTTTTACCAACCCAGCTGCGGTATCGCTGGAGATATGCACATAGCCGCACTCATTGAACTTGGCGTACCGGAGCAACATCTTAGAGAACAACTGAACAAGTTAACCCTAAGCGCCGAGTTTCAGCTCACCTTGAACCCTTCCGTAAAAATGGGGATAAGCGGCACACACGCCAAAGTGACCACGGAAGATCAGCACGATCACCGCCATCACAGCACCATTGTAAAACTCATCACGGCAGCAAACTTCGCCCCCACCATAGAACAGCGCGCACTGGCCATATTCCAAGCCATCGCAGAAGCCGAGGGCAAAATTCACAATGTCACCCCAGACAAAGTGCACTTTCATGAAGTTGGCGCCATCGACTCGATCGTCGATATTGTTGCCGCCGCAATCTGTATTGAGTACCTGCAACCTGACATTATTTTGTGTAACGCAATCGAAGTAGGTTCCGGCATGGTGGACTGCGCTCACGGTCGCTTTCCTGTACCGGCACCCGCCACTCAAGAACTGCTGGCCCAAGCGCCCTGCACTTACGGTGGCACAGAAGGAGAATGCACCACGCCTACAGGCGCTGCCATTCTTAGCGTAAGCGTAGATGAGTTTTTACCAAAAGGCATATTTTGCCCAGAGAAAGTCGGCTACGGCGTAGGCTATAAAGATTTCGCCATTCCTAACGTCCTTAGAGTAGTGCTTGGAGAATACGAGAGCAGTTACCAAAAAGATGCTGCCACTTTGCCAGTTAACAGTGCTTTTTCAATTGAAGACTTAGAACTGCACCACTTCAAGATAGAGGCCAACATTGATGACATGAACCCAGAGGCTTACGAGCCATTGATGGATGCGCTGTTCTCAGCCGGTGCGGGTGATGTTTACCTCACACCCATCATTATGAAGAAAGGCCGGCCAGCGCACTGCATTACGGCTTTAAGCCATAAAGATAAAGTAGAGGCCATCAGCGATACGCTTCTAAATCTCTCCACCACCATAGGTTTGCGCATTGTGCCCTTTGCCAAACGAGTTTTAAGCCGAGAATTAAAACAGATTAAAACCCGCTACGGTTCAGTACAGGTTAAAGAAGTGATTCAACCCAATGGACAAAGACGTTGGAAGGCTGAGTACAGTGATGTTGCGCATATCGCAGAGGCGCAAAAGCTCAATTTTCAGCAGGTAAATACCGAAATCATTCTAGATATCGCCACGACATATGATGACCCGGCTTAGCCAGGTTTCGCTAGCTGCAGAAACATCTCTACAAAGAATACGCCTCTCTTAGAGAGGCGTTTGCCTGTACCCTGATAAAGACTTTCCAATAACCCGCTCAGGTTTTTTACAGAAA
>MDSY01039887.1_pt1 | contig 19352 bp, 18 predicted proteins | sample 811131 | NCBI WGS metagenome assembly MDSY01 (sample SAMN05326643, study PRJNA326480) | marine metagenome | isolation source: seawater | place: Atlantic Ocean: South West | collected 2010
GGGCAAATGGTGTCTTTTGGAATATAAACAAAGGATCCTTCTGTAAAAACAGCAGAATTTAAGGCTGCAAAATAATTATCTGTATGAGGCACAACGGATCCCATATATTTTTTAATTAGCTCCGGATATTTTTCAACTGCTTCTGAAAAAGGGCAAAAAACAACACCATGCTTTAATAGCTTATCTTTATACGTAGTAGCTACAGATACACTATCAAAAATGGCATCTACAGCAACATTGGCTAATTTTTTTTGTTCGTTTAATGGAATGCCTAACTTTTCAAAAGTACGTTTAAGTTCTGGGTCAACATCATCCATAGATTTAAGTTTTTCTTTTGGTTTTTTAGGAGCAGCATAATAATGTATATCTTGATAATTAATTTTTGGATAATCAAGTAATGCCCAATCAGGCTCATCCATTGTTAACCAGTGCCTAAATGCTTTTAGACGAAACTTTAAAATAAACTCAGGTTCATTATTTTTTGCCGATATTTTTCGAACAATATCTTCGTTTAAGCCTTTTTCGATTAACTCTGTTTTGATATCGGTTTTAAAACCGTGCTCATATTCTTTGTTAGCAATATCGCTAAATTCTTTTAAACTCACACTATATTCCTTTCAATTTAAACTATTCGTTAATCTAAAAGTATAAAATAGATCAATTTTTTAAGCAATAATTCTTATGTATTTATTTTATTTTTTTAATGCCGTTATAGATTTAATTAATCATTATATAACAGCTATTTAATATCTTTTATAATAAAAAACACAATATTTTACAATCTAAGGTTTATTTATACTGAACTTTTTTGTTCTACCTTTGGATTATAGGCATGTGCTGAATGACCAAAAAATAGTTCTGCTGATTCCATAATCGTTTCTGATAATGTTGGATGAGCATGAACAGTTTCCGCTAAATCAGCAGCATATAAGCCATTTGATATCGCTAAACACCCTTCTGCAATTAGTTCACTTGCACCTGGACCTACGATACCCATACCTAAAATTTTCTGGGTGTCTTTTTCTAAAATCAGCTTTGTTAATCCATCAGTACGCCCTAAACTTAAGGCTCTTCCAGACGCGGCCCAACTAAATTTTGATGTTTCAATGGCAATACCTTTTTCTTTTGCCTCTGTTTCTGTAAGTCCACACCATGCAATTTCAGGATCCGTAAACACAACACAAGGAATAACCATCGATTCTTTTGTAACTCGATGACCTAAAATAGATTCTATTGTAATGGATGCCTCTTTTGATGCTTTATGAGCTAGTAAAACACCCCCTGCAACATCGCCAATAGCATAGATGTGAGAATGATTTGTTTGTAATTGCTCATTAACAACAATAAACCCTTTTTCGTCTGTCTTAATATCAATATTATCTAAACCAATATTAACTGAATTGGGCGTACGTCCAACAGAAATTAATACTTTATCAAATAATGATTTCTTTTGTTTACCATCAACAGCATAACTTACTTCGATTTGCTTTCCTTTTGTTGCCATTTTGGAAACTTTGGCATTAAAAATTAACGATTCAAAGTTTTCTTTCGCTACAGCCATAACGGGTCGAATTAAATCTTGATCTGCACCAGCTAAAATACCACTCATTGCTTCAATAATGGTAACCTTGGATCCTAAAGAAGCATAAACAGAACCCAACTCCATGCCAATATAGCCCCCACCAACTACCAGCATTGTTTTTGGAACGTCTTCAATTTCTAAAGCCTCTGTAGATGTCATAATGCGTTTGTTACCTAAATCAAAGGTTCCGGGCAAGGCAGGCTGAGAACCTGTAGCAATAATCGCATTTTCAAAGGAAATGAATTGTTGCCCAGCTTCCGTTTCTACACGCAGTAAATGGGTTTCTTCTATATAAGCTCTTCCTTTAATAAAGGTTACATTTTTCTTTTTGCATAACCCAGCAATACCATCATTTAATTTTTTTATAATACTTTGTTTCCATTTTCTTAATTTGTCCAAATCAACCTTTGGCTTTGAAAATGTTAGTCCAAATTCACCAGCTGTTTTTGCTAAATGCATTACTTCAGTAGCATGAATTAACGCTTTCGATGGAATACATCCTTCATTTAAACAAGTGCCCCCTAATTCTGCACGTTTATCAATTAAACAAACTTTTTTACCAGCACTTGCTGCAAAAAAAGCAGCAGCATACCCTCCAGGGCCTCCACCAATAACAACAACATCAAATGCTTGAGTTTTCATGATTACGATATCTCCTTTATCTCAGATTCAGAAAGAGTTTCAAATTGATTTTTTACTTCCATCGCAAACCGGGCACCATCAGCCCCATCAATAATACGATGATCATACGATAAACATGTAGGCATTTTTAATGCCAATGTCTTTCCATCTCCAGTAGGCTTAAACTCCCCACTTCCAATACCCAAAATAGCAACTTCTGGTGTATTAATTATGGGAGTAAAGGCCCCTACTCCAAGACCACCCAAATTAGATATTGTAAAGGTACTTCCCTGCAGTTCTTCAACACTTAAGGTTCTATCTTTTGCTTTATCAGCAATTTCAGCAAGCTCTTTAGCTAATGTTAACAAGGACTTTTTATCAACATCTTTAATCACAGGAACAATTAACCCATTTTCGGTATCTACCGCAATGCCCATATGATAATATTTTTTCTTAATAATTTCATTTTTAACAGCATCATAGGACGCATTAAATTGAGGAAATTTTTCTAAAGCACGTTGTACTGCTTTGATGGCAAATACCGTTAATGTTAATTTGGCACCTTTCTTTTGATACGCAGGGTTATACTTTTTTCTTAATGCCATTAACCCTGTTATATCAACATCTAATTGCTGTGTTACATGAGGCACTGTTTGCCACGCTGTTACCATTTTTTCTGCAATCTTTTTTCGTAATGGTGAACATTTTTCTACATCTACCGTTCCCCATTTCTCAAAATCAGGTAAAACTACCTCTGGCTTTGGCGTACTTTCTATTGGTGCTGACGGTTGATTTAATAAGGACTGTAAATAGGCAATATGATTAATAAGGTCCGTTTCAGTAATTCGCCCAGAACTACCTGTACCAGAAATATAGCGTAAATCTAAGCCAATTCTATAGGCTAATTTTTGAATTGAAACGGATGTTGCTACAGATTCGTTATTAACTGGCTTTTGAATAGTAACTGAGGCTGTTTGAGCAGGCACAGGGGCAGGTTCTTTTACAGGTACTGGAGCTGGCGCTGTTTGAGCAGGTGCAGCTGATGCTGGCTCAGAAGAAGATTCGCTCCCTCCATCTAAGTGACCAATTAATGTCCCATTAGCAACCGTATCGCCTTCTTTTACTGTTAACGATGTAATGGTTCCCCCAGCTGGAGATGGCACTGGGGCCACCGCTTTATCGGTCTCAAGTTCTATCAATGTTTGATCTTTTGTTACTGTATCGCCTTCTTTTACGAGCAATGAAATAACAATTGCTGAATCAATGCCATCACCTAAATTTGGAATTTTTATCTCCATAACGTTTTTTCTCCTCGTTTACCTTATATAAATTCAGGAAATGATTTTTTTGGATCAATTCCTAAATCGTTAATTGCTTTTTTTACTGTCGCCATTTTGATTTCTTTGTTTAGAGCTAATTGATATAAACAAGCAATACAAATAGACTCTTTATCAATTTCAAAAAATCGGCGCAATTGCTCACGCGTATCACTACGCCCAAATCCGTCAGTACCTAGCGTAAATAATCCTCCTGGAACCCATTTACTAATCTGATCAGGAACAATTCTCATATTATCAGATACAGCAACATAGACGCCTGTTTCTTTTTTAAGCGTTTTTTCTAAATAACTTTCTTTTTTCTTTTGATCTGGATTTAGCATATTATATCGATCACAATTAATAGCATCGGTTCTTAACTGCTTATAATTGGTTACTGACCAGATATCGATATCGATATCATAATTTTCAATTAGATAGGCCTGTGCTTCTAAGGCAGCATTCATGATACTACCACTAGCAAAAACATTAACTTTTTTCTTCTTTTTCTTTGCTGATGCTTTAAATTTATAGAGACCTTTGATAATACCTTCTTCAACTCCTTTTGGCATTTCTGGATGAAGATAGTTTTCATTTCCTAATGTTAAATAATAAAAGACATCTTTATTTTCTTCATACATTTCTTTGATACCATGAAAAATGATGGTATTTATTTCAAACATAAACGCAGGATCATAACACTTTAAGGTTGGGATTGTACTTGCAAGAATTAAGCTATGACCATCTTGATGTTGAAGTCCTTCTCCATTTAAGGTGGTTCGACCAGCTGTTGCTCCCAATAAAAATCCCTTTGTTTTCATATCAGCGGCTAACCAAATCAAATCCCCAATTCTCTGAAAGCCAAACATTGAGTAATAAATATAAAATGGAATCGTATATTTTCCATGCGTTGCATAGGATGTACCTGATGCTATAAATGAACACATAGAACCACTTTCATTAATACCTTCCTCTAGAATCTGACCATCTTTTGCTTCTCGATAATAAATAATGGTTTCAAAATCAACTGGCTCATATAACTGGCCTAAATGAGAATAAATTCCATATTGCTTAAAAAAGGACTCCATCCCAAAGGTTCGTGCTTCATCTGGAATAATCGGCACTATATTATGTCCAATTTCTTTGTCTCGTAATAATTTACTTAAAATTCTTACAAATGCCATTGTTGTAGAAATTGGCGTTCGTGATTTTTTTGTAAATTCGTCAAATTGTGAAATAGAAGGTAGTACTAATGGATCAGCTTTTGTTTTACGTTCTGGTAAAAAGCCCCCCAATGCTTTACGTTGCTTTAATAAATACTTGATTTCAGCAGATTCTTGTGCCGGTCGATAGAATGGTGCATCAACAACTTTTTCATCACTAAGGGGTATCGATAATTTCTCTCGATACTCTCGTAATTCTTTTTCATTTAACTTTTTTTGCTGGTGTGAAATATTCTTTCCTTCACCAGCTTCACCTAAACCATAGCCTTTAACTGTTTTTGCAATAATAACACTGGGTGATCCCTTATGTTGTGTGGCAGCTTGATAAGCTGCGTATACTTTCTTAGGATCATGACCACCACGTAATAAGCCTTTTAATTGATCATCTGTTAAATGATTAACACATTCTAGTAATTCAGGATATTTACCAAAGAAATGTTTTCTAAAGTAACTACCTGGTTCTACAACATATTTTTGATAATCACCATCAACGGCTTCTCCCATACGTTTTATTAATAAACTACGGTGTGGTGATGATAGTAATACATCCCAATCAGATCCCCAAATAACCTTAATTACATTCCAGCCAGCACCATGAAATACAGCTTCTAATTCTTGAATGATTTTTGAATTTCCTCTTACGGGACCATCCAAACGTTGCAAATTACAATTTACAATAAACGTTAAATTATCTAATTTTTCTCGCGCTGCAATACTTAATGCACCTAACGATTCGGGCTCATCAGATTCACCATCTCCCATAAAACAAAAAACACGTGGTTCATTTTCTGGTTTGATAATATTTCGTGCAACTAAATAACGATTAAATCGTGCTTGATAAATAGCTAAAATAGGCCCTAATCCCATTGATACTGTTGGATATTGCCAGTAATCACTCATCAAATAGGGATGAGGATATGATGACAAGCCTCCTTTTTCTGCTAATTCCTGCCTAAAATTATGTAAAAAACTAGCATCTAAGCGGCCTTCGATATAAGAACGTGCATAATTTCCAGGAGAGGTGTGACCTTGAAAAAATATTTGATCCGCTTCGTTAGCTCCATTATTACCACGAAAAATATGATTAAATCCAACTTCATACAGCGTTGACATCGAGGCATAAGACGAAATGTGACCACCTAAACCATCATGTAAACGATTTGCTTTAACAACCATTGCCATAGCGTTCCAACGAATAATATCCTGAATTTTAGTTTCTAATTCAATATTACCTGGGTACTCAGGTTCATCTTCTGTTGATATAGAATTGATGTATGGTGTACTGATAGCACCATCAATTTTAATATTATTTTCTTTGATTTTATTAATACATAATTGTATCGCTTCGATAGCTTCTAACTCATGACCACCTTTAATTAACTGATCAATCTGATCAACAATGGTTCTTGCTATTAAGTCTTCGTGGTTTAATTCTTTTAATGCTTTCATTTTGCGTCCTATTTTGATATGAGTATTTTAGTATCTTATCAGATAAGAGTATTTTAGTATATTATCACTCAAAAAGAACTCTCTCAAATGGTAAGATACTGCTTATGCTAAAATTAATTGATAATTCTAATCTTAATTTCATACAAGATCATCTTAATTTTGATGATACCTATCATTCTAATTTATCGGCTACCGATACGGATATTCATTTGCGGTTTTGGGAATTAGATCATTATGCTGTTATTTTAGGTCGCAATAATAAGGCTGTAACGGAAGTTAATGAGCCTATTTGCAAAAAAGAAGGGATTCCAATTTTAAAGCGAGCCAGTGGTGGTGGCACTGTTTTACTGGGACCAGGTTGTTTGTGCTACTCTTTGTTTATTCCTACAACGCATGCATCCTGCTTAACAATTACAGAAACCAATACATTTGTTATGAATAGCCATAAAGAAGCCTTACAGTCTTTTTCTCCAGATATTTTAGTAAAAGGAGTCACGGATTTAACGCTTAAATCATTTAAATTTTCAGGTAATGCTCAACGCCGAAAACGTGATTACATCTTGTTTCATGGTACGTTTTTATATAATTTTGATTTATCAATGATTTCAGCTTGTTTGCAGTTTCCATCTAAAGTGCCTGACTATCGCCAAGAACGCTCTCATGATAACTTTGTTAAAAATATTGCTATATCAAAAGAACGACTTACTAATTTGTTACTTACTCACTGGAAGCTTTTGTAACTATCATCGGCTTTAATGGTTTTGATTTTTATAACGCGTCACCTTTATAGCACGGTTTTTCATCCAAGAATCATAGTTTTAGAACCAACACTTAAGAAATAACGCAACAGCTATTTTGTTTCTTAGCTTCTTTATTTTCTCGGCTAACTAGCGTTTGCTGGTTTTGAGTTAATTGTATACGGCACTGATTTGATTGATGAGATTTTATAGCCAATGTTGCTTGTTTCTCAGCTTGAGTGTTTCGCATTAAACACTTTACCTGAACGCTATCCGTTAAGCTAAAGGCATCGTAACAGTTACTTATCTTTCTTATAATTTTTTATGAGACAATTTGTGATTATCATTTTATATCAATATTGTAATTTTTAAGCAAAAAGTTTACTCTAATTTTTAATATATGGCTAAAAATTTTAACGTAAAGAAAAAAGCAAATTATTATCTTGTGTTTTTGATAATTACGATTGCCGTTTATGTAGTATTATCACCACAATCTATGTCTACTGCCTTTTTAAACATTATATTATTTGGAATTACAGCTGGCCTTAGTTTAGCATTTTTCTTTTCTGTTATTATATCTCGCGATAAAGCTTATATTCGATCCTTGCAAGAACAAGAAGTTAAAAACCAATCATTGCCACTCAAAAACATCGAAAGCTCTGTTAAACAACTTAGTAAAACACTTGATAGTACCGTTACAATGCTTTCTAAGCAGCAAACACCATCGTCCCCTTTTCAATCCTTACCAATTAATTTTTCAATTATCCCATCGTATCATTCAAATGAGGCCTTTATTATTGATAGTGAATTAAAAATCCCTTTTCAAAATCAAAAAGAAAAAAATGTCTATAATAAGCTTGTAAGACTCCTAAAGAAAAATGGTCATAATATACGAATTTTAAAGCCTTATAATCCTCACTTTATGATTCAACCATTTCATAATAATGATGAGGATGATGACTTATCCTTAAATGCAATTAGCTCTGATTTCCCACAGAATCTAATTAATTTCAATTAATAATTCTATGAAAGCTCCCATTTTTAATCATCTTAGTGAGCTAAGAAAGCGAGTATTTATTTGTGTGATGGCAACACTTGGCTATATGGTATTGAGTTATATTTTTTATGATGCAATTTATGAATTTTTTACAAAACCATTTTTGTCACTTAATTTAGATGATCATCCTTTTTACATTCGCTCGATTTTAGAGGGGGTTTTAGTAAAATTAAAAGTTTCGTTTTTGTTTGGATTTCTAGCCGCTATTCCTGTTTATTTTTTTCATATTTTACGATTTAGCTTACCTGGTTTAAAAAAATCTGAATCTAATATTATTTTTATCTCTCTTTTTGCTAGTTTTATATTATCTTGTGCAAGCTTTGCCTATGGGTATTACTTATTATTACCTTTATCGATTAAATTTTTAATGAGCTACCATTTTATTCCAAATGATGTTGGTGTTTTATTAACGTATTCTGACAATTTATTTATTATCTTTAATTTATTAGCTGCTATTATTGTTATGTTTCAGTTACCTGTGATTATTATGTTGTTATTGTATTTTAATCTTGTTACACGGTCCTTATTACTGCGATCCAGTCGTTATATCATTATTTTAGTGTTTATTATCTCCGCTATCTTAACCCCTCCCGATGTTGTTTCTCAGTTAATGGTGTCGTTACCATTAATTCTACTTTTTTTTATTGTTATTATGTTTGCTAAATTATTTCGCTGGGGAAATCATGTTTAACTTTGGTTTTTATGAATGGGTTGTTATTCTTGTTCTAATTGTTATTTTTGTAAAACCAGAAGATTATCCAAAATTATTTCGTTATATTGCCAGGTTTATTAAGAAATGTGATACTATTTTTAAGTCAATTCTTAACCAAATTGATATATATGATTAACAAGGAGTAACTATGTTTGGTTCTAATGAAATTATTGTTATAGCTATTATTGTACTTGTTTTATTTGGATCTGCAGCAATTCCAAAATTTGCCAAGTCACTTGGATTAGCTAAAAAAGAGTTTGAAAAAGGGTTAAAAGAGGCAGATGACTCTACCTCTGAAACCACAAAATCGTCTCCTGATGATAGCAGCAAATAGTAGTATTTAACTTATTTTCTGCCCCATTTAAGAGACGCTAATTTAACAAGATTTTTAAAAGATATTGATTAAAAAAAGAAAAAGATGGCCATTGCCAGCAAAGGTCCAATCGCTAAAGGTGGTTGTATTGTTAAACCATTTATTTAATGTTTTAAATATCAAATTTAGTATAATTCCGATCTCTCTTTATAGTATTATCAATTTTTATTTGTTAACAATTTCAATAAATTATGAAATTGCTTTTAATATCTTGTATGCAGCTTCATTAACCGTAACGTTAGCAAATGAATCAATACAATCTGTTGCAGCATATATTTTATAAGATCGTTTAGCATTAGCAATATTTGAACTATCATTGGCAATGATATAATCACATTTCTTTTTTTCTAATTTGTTTTTAGGTGTTTTAGAATCATTAATATCATCTTGCAAACAAAAACCTACTGTTTTTTTGGGTTTATAAGTGTGCGTTATGTAGTGCAATAAATCATCATTCATTTCAACAGGAATTGATTTTACATCGTCCCGTCTTAACTTATGATCATGATACAGGGGAATATAATCCGAAATAGCAGCTGCCATTATAACGGTATCAATACCATTCATAACATCATCAATAGACTGTTTTAATTGCTTACTGGTTGCTATCTGAACTGTTTTTTCATAACCAATATCCTCAATAGCTTGTGAGGATATAATCGTAACCTTGGCACCATTCAAATGGGCGATTCTAGCTAAAGACTGTCCTAATTGACCACTCGACGAATTCGTAATACGTCTAACAGGATCAATTTTTTCTGTTGTGCCTCCTGCAGTAATCAAAAATGATTGATCCCTTATACTCAGATCATCATAAGAGATATTTTTAAGATAAATTGCAATTTCTTTTGGTTCAATCATGCGGCCGAAACCACGATCTTCGGATAATAATTCGCCATAAGTAGGTCCTAAAATAATAGCACCCTGCTCTTTACATTGATTAATATTATGTTGCACAACCTTATTTGAAATCATTTCAGTATGCATTGCTGGTACAATTACTTTTTTACCTTCAAACGCTAAAAAGCAATTTAATAGCAAGTTATCAGCAATACCAGTTGCACACTTAGCGATTGTATTTGCTGTTGCGGGAGCAATTAATAATACATCATGATTTTTGGCAAGCTGAATATGAAGATTATTTTCTGTCCAGAAATCAGCTTCTTCATAACAGCGATTATTTGATAGTAGCATTAATGAATAAGGCTGAATAAAACGTTTTGCTGCTTCAGAAATAATACAGGTTACCTCGTAACCAACCTTTACTAGTTCTCGAACAACAAAAGGAGCTTTGATAGCTGCTATGCTTCCACTAACACAAAATAATACCTTTTTATGCACTTATGATAAAAGCGATTTAGATTTCTTTTTTGTCTTTTCTTTAGGCTTATTTTTTTCTTCTTCTTTTTTCTGCTTTTCGATTCGATCTTCTAAATTTTTATCAAGTTTTTCAATTAGCTCTAATTCATCATCGACTTCATCTTTTTCAGAAATGGTAATGAGTCCTTCATTAAATTCTTTCATAGCAATATTAATAGGATTCAATGGCTTGTCTTTCATAACTTCAACGAGTGGCTTTTCACCTTCACTGATTTGTCTTGCTCGTTTAGCAATGGCAACTGATAATAAAAATCGATTAGGTATTTTTTTTAATAATTCCGTAGGATCAATTTTAGGAAAATTTAAATTGTCTTCTTGATTTATTGCATTATCGTTAGTGTTAGACATGATGTATTACCCTCACAAATTAAAACTTTTTTTAATTATTTCTTCAATTTCCTTACTTGAATCGAGAATGGTATCATTAATTATTACATAATCATAGTGTTCAATTTCATTTAATTCGACTTTTGCATGGTTTACTCGCTTTTTAATTTCTTCCCATGATTCTGTTTTACGTTTTTTAAGGCGTTCTTCCAAAATCGCTAATGTTGGTGGTGCTATAAAAATACGTAAGGCCTCTGGAAATGATTGTTTTATTTTATTGGCACCCTCTGTATCAATTTCAACAAGGCCAATCATAGATAAATTATTAAGCCGATCAATCTCAGATTTTAATGTTCCGTAACGGTTTCCATGAACATGGCACCATTCAATAAACGCATCGTTTTTAACGGCCTTTTCAAAGTTGGCTTGTGAATAAAAATAATAATCTTTCCCATCTACCTCGCCAGCTCTTTGCGTCCTAGTCGTTGCTGAAACGGCTAAGCCTAGTGTTTTAACATTGTTAAGGAGTGATTTAATTATCGCTCCTTTTCCAACGCCTGATGGACCCGATATAACAATAAGCTTTTTTTTATTTTTCATCTTAATGAGAATAGTTTACAATATATTTAATTAAATATCTTTATTTTTGTTAGGAAAGGGGCTTATGGAACAGTTTGTTGGATATATAACCGGATTAATTTGGCATTGGCCAGTCACATTACTCTGTTTATTTGGCTGTATTTTTTTCACTATTGGTTTAAAGTTTATTCAAATAAAATGTTTTCCTCATGCACTTCAACTTATCTCAGGTAAATATGATAACCCAAAAGAAAAGGGTCAAATAACTCATTTTCAAGCACTTTCAGCTGCATTATCAGCAACTATTGGACTTGGTAATATTGCAGGTGTTGCTATCGCAATTGCAGTTGGTGGACCTGGCAGTATTTTTTGGATGTGGATTATTGGTTTTTTTGGTATGGCTACTAAGTATATTGAATGCTCTCTTGGAACACATTATCGAGAAATTGATAAGAAAACGGGGGATGCTCGCGGTGGACCAATGTATTATATTACCAAAGGTTTGGGAGCAAAGTTTAAGCCGCTTGCTACCTTTTATGCAATTGCTATCAGTTTATCTGCTTTTGGTGCTGGATGTTTATTTCAAGCTAACCAAGCAGCTTCTGCACTTAATTTATATTATGATGTACCCACCCTTATTACAGGTATCGCTTTATTTGTCTTATGTTTTATTGTCATTATTGGTGGTATTAAACGGATTGGAAATGTTGCTTCCAAAATAGTTCCTTTAATGTGTTTAATCTACATAAGTTGTGCCTTATTAATTTGTCTTTTAAATTTTAATCAAATCCCCTATGTTATAAGTATCATTATTAAAGATGCCTTCACCGGATTTGCGATAGCAGGTGGATTTGTCCCTGTTTTTTTTGCGGGTGTTAGACGTGCTATATTTTCTAATGAGGCTGGACTAGGTTCCGCTGCTATTGCCCATGCTGCAGTTAAAACCGACTATCCTATTCGAGAAGGTATTGTTGCATCACTAGGGCCTTTTATTGATACCATTGTTGTTTGTACCGCTACTGCCATTGTTATTATTTTAAGTGGCAACTATGGCTCTAACATCTACAATCCAGTTAACGAATCATTAGTATCTTTTGAAAACAGTAACGCTTCTGAATTTCGTCAAAATTGGTCCTTAATAGAGACTGCCTCACTATCAGCAACAAAACGTATGGGTTCAGATCGTTTTGTTGATGGAAAAACCATTTTAGAATATAAAAATCGTAATAACTTTTTACAACCGAAAACCTTTTTTAATGTTCCAGCTGGTTCAGGAACCATTGGATTTTCTTACTATAAACATTCTGGTGATTTTCAGATTAATGTTTTTTCTCAAGATCGTGAATTATTAGGTGTTATTGATAGTAAAGGAATGGTATCCTCACCTGTATTAGCTGTTGATTTTATTACAAGAAAGGATCAGTGGGAGCGAGCCATAATAACTGTTAAAAATCCTGATGTTAAAGCGCTAACGCTCCAATTTAATCCACTTAATGATGATGTTCATTGGTATTTAGATAGTATTGGACCTGTAACTAAACTTAATGGAATTGCACTTACGACATATTCTTTTGATTATTTCTTTAAAGGCTTTGGCTCAATTTTTATTACGTTTTCAGTTTTATTTTTTGCATTTTCTACAATGATTACCTGGAGTTATTATGGCGAAACGGCCATTCATTATTTAATTGGATCTCAATTTACATATTACTATAAACTAATTTTTGTATGTTTAATTATTTTAGGAGCAACACAAACATTAGATTTAATTATTAATATTTCTGATGCACTTATTGGCCTGCTTGTTATTCCAAATATGATTGCTCTTATTTTATTGCATAAAAAAGTTATCGCCTGGACTCAAGATTATTTTAAAAAGCTTCATGCTGGTAAGATTAAAGCGTATAAATAAGTTGCTATTTTTGCAAATAATACCCGGCTAATGCCAAGTCTTGAATTGCTAAACCGGTTGAATCAACAAGAATATGGTCCTTTAGTGTAAGATGGGTGTTACCTACTAACATATCTCCTAGTGTAGCATCAATAGCGTGCTCTGATAGTTTTTTTTCTGATATTGCTGTATTAAGTTCACCTGAATGACTGGCTTGCTTGATATCATCTACAATAATTGTCGCATTTTTTAAGATATCATGATTAAGCTCCTGCTTACCCTTTGCATCAGCGCCGATAGCTATAATCAAACAGGATTGAGGAATATCATAATTGTTTAAACAAGGTGCTTTAGCTGGCGTTGTTGTAATGATAATATCAGCTAAGTTACACGCTTCTTTTATAGAGGAGCTTATCATTACCTGATTTGTATATGCTGCTACTTTTTTAGCTAAAGCCTGTGCATTATCAGTCACTACGTCATAACAGGTAATACTCTCAATAGTGCTAATTTCTTGAATACATTTAATTTGAAATTCGGCTTGTTTCCCACACCCAATCAATGTGATTTTGGGAGTTTTTTTCTTACATAATAATTCTGTAGCAATGGCTCCAACAGAACCCGTTCTCAAACAGGTTAAGGCAGTGGCATCCAAAAGAGCTATTAACTCACCCGTTTTAGGATTATTTACTATGAGTGATGCCATAACACTTGGTAAGCCTTGTTTTGGATTATCTTTATGTGAATTAACCCACTTTATACCCGCGATATTATAACGCTCAACATAGGCTGGCATTGCTCGAAAATCGCCATTAAATTCTACCATATCAAGATAAATCTTTTCAGGCATTTTACTTTTCTGTTTGGCATAATCAATAAACGCTTGCTTTGTAACGTTAATAGCCTCAGCAGGTGAAATGGTTTTTAAAATATCATCATCTGTAATATATCTAAGTTGATTCATGACTTACCTAATAATTCTAAAAATCTTGCACTTGTTTGTATTCCTTTAAAAAAATTAGCTAATAGTAGTCTTTCATTTGGAGAATGAATACAATCATCTGGACAATTAAATCCCATCATCACCGTATCAACACCTAAAATGTGCTTAAAATCAGCTACAACGGGAATGGTTCCGCCCTCGCCTACAAATTTTGGAGCTACTCCAAAATTTTGCTTAAATGCCTCTGATGCAGCCTTGATATAGACTGTATCAATGGCCATTCTTGCTGGTTGCGCTAAACTATGGATGTCGATATCTAAAGTAATACCTTTTGGTGCTAATGATGCGACATAAGCTTTAAATTTCTCAGCAATATCATTTGGATCTTGATTAGCAACTAAACGCATACTTACCTTTGCGCTTGCTTTGGATGGAATAATGGTTTTTGCTCCTTTTTCTGTGTAACCACCTACGATTCCATTACAATCAAGGGTTGGTTCAGCCCATAATTGCTTTGCAATATCTACAGGAGGTTCTTTCGCAAATTCTGTTATACCTAGATCGTTTAGATAACTAGCTTGATTGATACTAATATCATCAAGATACACCTGTTCTTTGACTGATAGGCTTAATACATCATCGTAAAAGTTAGGAATCATCACTTTGTCATTATCATCTTTTAACTTAGCTATGATGCGACATAATGCTTGGATCGGATTTTGAACAATACCGCCGTATTGACCAGAATGTAAATCTTTATTAGGCCCTGTTACCGTTATTTCTGCATATACCATACCTCGTAATGAAAAACATAACGCGGGTTGATCCTTATTAATCATAGGGGTATCTGAAATAACAGCAACATCCGCTCTTAATTTCTCTTGATACTCTTCTAAAAATGGAGCTAAATTGGGACTACCAATCTCTTCTTCTCCTTCGATTATCATAACAATATTTACTGGTAGCGTTCCGGTTGTTTTAAGAAGGTATTCAATTGCTTTAATATGACAATATACCTGACCTTTGTCATCGGATACGCCTCTTGCATAAATGTACTCATCGATAATGGTTGCTTTAAAAGGATCTGAATGCCACAGATCTAGAGGATCCGCAGGCTGAACATCATAATGTCCATAAATTAATACCGTAGGTTTATGATTAGAAACATGATAAGTAGAATAAACAATGGGGTGTTTTTTTGTTTGAATAATACGTGTTTCTTGCATCCCAATCCGATTTAAGATTACCTCTAAATGGTTTGCACAAGCTTGAACATCCTTATTATAAGTAGAATTTGTAGAAATACTTTTAATGGCAAGAAAATGGGTTAGCTCGGCCAAAATATCTTTTTTATTACATTCTATATAATTTTCTACAGTAATTTTTTCTTTGTTTGACATTATGACAAAATCTCCTAACCAATTTGAAACTACTCCGATTATATTTTGTTTCTATGATAATTAGCAATAAATGTTTTAATCTTTATTACGATCATTCGTTCATTATTTAATTAGTTATTTTTCATAACCTTCTTGTTAAGTTGATTATGTTTTGAAGATCTGAATTCGTGGTAATTTATAGTATGCAACCAAGAAATCAACATAAGAATAACGTTTCACCTAAACCTAACTTAGAAACATTAATTAAACGTGTTTTCTCATCATCACTTACCGGTAAACTTGTTAGAAAATCGAATACTAAATCTTATCAAGATATTCTTGTAACAATTCGAGATAATTTAAATTAATAATCCACCTTAATAATAAATCTCTTATTTTTTTCTTGTTATAATTATGTTATTTTCTTTTTATGAGACCTAATATTTCTCTTGATCATTTAAAAAAGGCTCCTCAATATTTGTCTCATTTAGATGAAGCTAATTTATCTGATACAGGTTTTTCTTTTCTCACATATATAAAAGACGTGATACCTCTAGATGTTTTAAGTGTTTTTATTACAAATTACAATCATAATAATTCAAACGTTATTTATGTTTTACGTTTAGAAAGAGATAAACTTGAATTATATGAATCCAATGCTAATACAGAAAATAATATTCAATATTCTTTTCTTGATGAATCTATAACGCTAAATAAGAAGCCTATGAGTAATATTTATAAACTTGCCTTTAAAAAACGGTTAACGGATATTATTAAAGATTTAAAACTTAATAAATGTGAGCTTTTTGAAGAAACTCTATAACTTACTTTTTTCTGTAATTTTTGTTTTGATTAGCCCCTTTTATCACCTGCTATATAGACTTTATCTAACCGCATTATCCTTTTTTTTGTATTGCCGTTATCCAAGACTTACCCTATTGGAGTGTTTATTTTTACTTGAAGAAACGATTCGATTTATTCTATTACCTGTTCGGTTATTATTTAGCCTATTTTCTCCAAATAAGAGCAAAAAACCTATCTATGGAACGGTTAGTTTTTCAGGCATTAATCAAATTGCAAAAAAATTATCACTTTATAACTATCAAGTGTGTGATATAGGTTCTGGAAAAGGAAAACTCCTCTTTTTTTTGGCCATTGCTTATCACTGTCGTTGTACAGGAATAGAAAACCATCGTTCCTATGTTTTTACCCATAAACTGGCTGCGTTCCTTTTAGGACTATCTCATCGAGTTACGTTAATTGAGGCTGATCTTATGAGAGCTCCATTACCTCATGCTGATGTGTATTTTGTTTTAGGGTTAGGATTTTCTCCAGAAACATTGTCTCATATTCAAGAACAACTTGTGTCTTTAGTTGAAACTCGTATTGTTGTGAGTGTCGGCATTTTATTTCCTGCTTTATCAGCTTATTTAAAAGAAACAGTCTCTATTGCTTATTCATGGGGGTATTGTGACACCTATATTTATCACTCTATAGATTCCATATCTAAAGCTTGATACACTAATTAATGATGCTTACTCATTTAAATATTAAAAATTTTATTACAATAAAAGAGGCTGACCTTGATTTTAATGAAGGGTTAACCGTTTTTACTGGCGAAAGTGGTAGCGGAAAATCTGTTATTTTTTCGGCTTTATATTGCTTACTTGGAAAATCTTTTCCAGAAAGCTATATCCGAACCGGATCAAAGGTTGCAGAATGTGAAGCTATTTTTAATATTAAAGATTACCAAGATCCCTTTTTAGAATCATTTTCAGATGATAAAGAAACATTGATTATATTTCGACAACAGTCACTGGGTAAACCGCAACGAATCATGGTTAATTCAAGGTCTGTTACTCAGAAAACATTAAAAACTATTGGGTCTCATCTTGCGATTATTGTTAGTCAGCATGAGCAACTTTCTTTACTAAATTCTCAATATCAACTTGCATTACTAGATCAGCTTAACCCAACCATAAGCACTCTTATTAATCAGTATAAACACGTTTACAGTACGTATCTATCTCAAAAAAAAGAACTTGATGAATTTGAAAAAAACGTCGCTGATGACAGTCAACTTGAGTTCTATAAATTTCAATTTGATGATATTCATCAGCATCATTTTGATCCTAGCGAGGATCAGGTATTAATCGCTCAGAAAAAAGCGTATTCAGCTACTGAAAATCAAAAAAAATATTTTTACGACATAAACAATTCCATTAATACAGGACTATCATCTCTTGAACACGTTAGCTCCCTACTGAAACAATGTGATGATGCTAATCTAATAACGACCTACGAAGCATTACAATCTACGATTCATGAACTAAGTGATATTAGCTTTACGTTGTCACAACATCATCAAACATTACAGCAAGGTCAAACTATAAGTCTTAGCGATATTGAATCTCGACTGGATCTTATTTTTTCATATACCTCAAAATATAAGCAACTATCTTTACAACAACTATGTGAATTTCGTGATTCATTAGAAACTAAAATCAAGCAAAGCAATCAAGCATCATTAATTCGATGTGAGTTAACATCTAAACTGGCTGATACAGCTAAAAGTCTTAAAAAGAGTGCGCGTTTAATTAATACTGAAAGGCTATTAGCTTCTGATACATTAAAACAACTGATTGTACCAAATTTAAAGGAACTGGGCTTTGAACATGTTGAGTTTGATGTATCATTTTCTGAGTTATCTGATTTTGCTAGCACAGGTATTGATACCGTTGATTTTATGATTAAAATCAACCCTGGTGAAACCATTAAACCGCTAGCAAACATTGCATCTGGAGGTGAATTATCCCGAATTTTACTAGCTATTTTTTCTTTATTTGCTAATGTTCAAAAAAAACAACTTTACCTATTTGATGAAATCGATACGGGTATTGGTGGTATTGTTGCAAATGCAATGGGTTTGCAATTAAAAAATATTGCCCATCATCAACAAATACTTTGCATTACGCATCTTGCACAAATTGCAGCGTGTGCGAACCATCATATCGTTATTTCTAAATTAGCTTTAGAAAATGAAACGATTACCAAAGCAGTGTATCTTAACTCTGAAGAAAAAGCACCGGAATTAAAGCGAATGGTTGGAGGCGAAAGTGTTATTCAATCGCTTGCAGAAGTTCAAATTAATTAGCAAAAAAAAATGGCTTTACGTATTGATTATGCTATAATTATGAACTATGTGTGGAATTGTTGGTTATATTGGATATAGAGATGTCTCCTCAGTACTTATAGTAGGACTTGAGCGCTTAAGTTATCGTGGTTATGACTCTTCTGGAATTTCTGTTATCTCTGAGGGCGAACTTAGTTTTTGGAAAAAATCAGGTAAAATTCATGAATTAAGTAAAATTATTGATGGCTTAAACATCAAAGGATCTCTAGGAATTGGTCATACACGTTGGGCAACACATGGTATTCCTAATGATATTAATTCTCATCCCCATCTTGATAAATCTAAAAAAATTTCCATAGTTCATAATGGTATTATTGAAAACTATTTAGATATTAAAGAAAGTCTCATTAAAGATGGCTATGTTTTTCGATCACAAACAGATACAGAAGTTATAGTTCATTTAGTTGATAAACACTATAAATCAAATCTTGTTCAAGCCTTAGCAGATGCTTGTAAGCATTTAAAAGGATCTTATGGTATTGCTATGCTTTCTGAGTTAGATCCAGATAAAATTATTGTTGCACGCTCAGGAAGTCCTTTAATTATTGGTAAAGGTCAATCTGAAAATTTTGTCTCTTCAGATATAAACA
>MDSY01042741.1_pt1 | contig 19352 bp, 18 predicted proteins | sample 811131 | NCBI WGS metagenome assembly MDSY01 (sample SAMN05326643, study PRJNA326480) | marine metagenome | isolation source: seawater | place: Atlantic Ocean: South West | collected 2010
CTGAAATTGCAGCGAGAATACCAACACCATTTTCTAATTTGCTAAGTAGCATATTGCCAAAATCTTTTAGATCGTCCATATCTTCAGCATCTGTCATTTTGATAACTATTGAATTATCATTAAAAACATAACTTTCTTTAATCAAGCTTTCAGCATCAAAAGTTGAATTTGATTTTTTTAGCTTTTTTAATTCTCGCTCTAAAGCCTTTTTATCATTTATTAATTGATCTAATCGATCAGAAATTGAATCAATATTGCAACTGAGAAGCTCTTTCGCCTGATCTAAGGTAGCAAACTGATCTTGAGTATATTCAAGAGCCTTAGGTCCGGTAACCGCAACAATTCGCCGTACACCAGATGCAAGAGATGATTCTTCTATGATTTTAAATAATCCAATATCACCCGTACGATCAACATGCGTACCTCCACAAAGTTCTTTTGAAAAATCAGATACTGTAACCACCCTAACTTGGTCACCATATTTCTCACCAAACATAGCAACAGCGCCTTCTTTCTTAGCTTCATCAAATGCTTTAATAGATACTTCTAACTTATTGTTTATCAATACTTCACTATTTACAATATCTTCTATTTTCCTAACCTCGTCGTTTGATATTTTTTCAGAATGGGTTAGGTCAAACCGTAAATAATCCGGATGCACCAATGAACCTGCTTGCTGCACATGATCACCTAGAACAATCTTTAATGCTTGATGCATGAGGTGTGTTGCTGTATGATTTTTTCTAATGCGCTGACGTCTTTCTTTATCAACAATACATTCAACATTTGATATATCTTTATTTAAAACCCCTGAGCAATAATGCACATAAGTGTTACCATCCAATTGAACATCATCAACTACTAAATCAACTCCTTTACCCTTAATGGTTCCTGTGTCTCCAATTTGACCTCCAGACTCCGCATAAAACGGTGTTTGGTCTAATACAACAAGGTATGATTCATTAACGGATGCATATCGTACGATTTCAGCCGATAATGAAATTGTTTCGTATCCTTTAAAAATTGAATCATCAGTATCTTTTAACTGATTCCAAGATAGCTTGGCAGTATCTGTGCTAAATTTTTTAGCTGATTTTGCTCTTTTTTTCTGCTGATTCATCTCTTCTTCAAAGCCAGACTGGTCAACGGAGAGTCCTTTTTCTCTTGCCATAAGCTGCGTCAAATCCAATGGGAATCCATAAGTATCATATAATTTAAATGCTTCGCTACCAGTTATTATTTTCCCAGATGCATTGCTAATAACTTTATTAAAATGAGAAAGTCCGCGATCAAGCGTATCATTAAATGATGATTCTTCAGCATTTATAATTTTTTCTATATGACTTTTCTTATCTACTACTTCAGGAAATGTATCACCCATAATTTGCCCTAAAGTGTCAACCAAATCATATATAAAGGGCTGATTCATATCAAGCGATCTTCCAAAACGTGCAGCTCGGCGAAGAATACGCCTTACCACATATCCCCTGCCTTCATTACTGGGCAATGCGCCATCAGCAATGGCAAAGGATAACATACGTAAATGATCTGAAATAACCTGAAATGGAACAGGGTTTTTATCAAATGTTTTTCCAGTAACGCGTTCTATTTTTGCAATAATTGGTAGAAATAAATCTGTCGAATAATTACTTAATTGACCCTGCATAACCGAAACAATCCTTTCAAAACCTGCACCGGTATCAACATGCATATTGTTTAAATTCTCTAGTGTACCATTAGAAAGTCGATTATGTTGAATAAAAACTAAATTCCATAACTCCCAGTATTGATCTGAAGCATTGACTCCTTTTGGGGACTGGCTTTTGATATCCTCTCCAATAAAATAATGAATTTCAGAACAAGGTCCACAAGGTCCAGTTTCACCCATTTCCCAAAAGTTATCTTTTTTATCAAATTTTAATACACGCTCAGGGGCAATATCTGTGACTTTTGGCCAAAGATCGAACGCTTCACTATCCTCATGATAAACCGTAACCCATAAACGATTTTTATCTAGACCCCAAACTTCAGTAAAGAGCTCCCAAGCCCATTGAATCGCTTCGGCTTTATAGTAATCACCAAACGACCAATTTCCAAGCATCTCAAAAAAGGTGTGGTGAAATGTATCAACCCCCACCTCCTCAAGGTCATTATGTTTTCCGCTGACTCTAATACATTTCTGACTATTTACGACACGAGAAAAATCAGGTTGTTCTTGATCTAAGAATATCGATTTAAACTGATTCATTCCAGCATTTGTAAATAATAACGTAGGGTCATCAATTGGTACTACAGGAGAACTGCGTACAAATTTGTGATCTTTTTCCTTGAAAAAATCTATAAATGCGTTTCTTATATCTTTACTATTCATATTCATCAAAATGAAAAAGAAGTTTCAATAGATGTAATATCAATCATTTCAGAATTACCATCTATACGCCCATTAGCATTATAATCGCGGAAAGAGCGTCTGAAAATATAATTTAAAACCAATCCCTGTCCCATAGAAATTCCTAGATTATATCCAATAATTGTACTTTCAGTATATTCAAATTTAAATGGATTAGGAACATTTCTTTGTTGATAAAATGCGGATGCACGTTGAATTCGGCTAATTGACTTTTTTAGGTTTAATGAGGTGAGGAATGTCTGATTTTTGCTTTCCAAAAATCTGGATTCTTTATCAGACCATTGATTACCCATCATATCATGATAAGACATATTTAACTGAAAAATGCTCCCAAGATTTAATGAAGCCCCTGAAAAGTATCCATTTTGTTTGCCAAACCTTCCTAGCCTAGACTCTTTTGTTCGTAATAGGATTTGATTAGAATTATTTTTTGTAAAACTAATACGTTCAATTTCATATAAGCGATTCCAGTAATTAAATTCAAACCTGCCTTCGGGCATTATCCTATATTCAAAATTAAAATTCAATGGTCCAAATCGCGATGAAAACCCGAATGGTATTATTCCAGCTCCAAGATCTTGATAGTCTCCAGTTCCAGGATGAAGTGTCTTTCCAATCATCTGAGCAGCTTGTGAATAGACTATCACAGAAAAATTATCTTTTTTTATTACAGGAAAGCCTAGATCAATAGCGATAGCCATAATTTCATCAGTATCTTTATTTAAATTAATAGGTTCATCTTTTTTTCTAATATCATCATCAAGAACTAGGGGGTCACCTATATATCCCGGTATGCGACTATCCAAAGTATCAGTTATTCCATCGCCATCTATATCCAATTCATTGGGATCATAATCTGATAAGCCATCACCATCTGAATCAAGCCACCATGATTTATCATTAGGAAAATCATCAACGATATTAGGGCGTCCATCATTATCGTTATCACGTAAGCCAAGATACTGGTTGCGATCAGATACAAATGAAATACCTATCGGAAGACCCATTACTTTGCGAGTGCTGACCCTCGCACCGAATAAACCCATATTCTCTTTAAGATCATTGGAAAAAGCCTGAATTTTCATTGAAGGAGTATTTTTCTCAATATTCACTCCAATCTTACGTTCTTGGGGATATAAAATTGAATTCGAATAACCATGAACAAGAATTCCATAGCCTAGATCTACTTTATCCAAAGCACCAATTCTTGCAAAAAGTGGGTCACCCGGAAGTCCATATCTGATGTAATATATTTTATCAATTAAACTATTTTTTATGGAAGTTGGAGAAGAAAAATTCCATTCATCTGAATGAATATTTCCTTCAGCGTCAAAATAAATTACTAAGTCTAGCGCTATTGCCCATTTTCCAAATGGAATTACAGGACGCATTGCAATTTGATTCCAAACCTTGCCGTCAATAGTTACAGAACCAATAGCGCCTTGATTTTTCACTTGGGCACCAAGCGTAGCCTTGTCAAGAAAGGCCATTATAATGATGAGAAATATGATCCGAGATTTTCTCATGTTAAGGTTGAAATTACCTTGGATTATGAATGGTGTTCAATGGCTAAATCACCATTTCAAACATCTCTATTTTCGAACTAAATTTTCATTGCAATATGATAAAAATAATTAAAACATCAACTAGTGATATATTGAAATTCAACAATGAAGAGTTTAGAAATTATATTTTTCTTCTTCAGGATAATCTTCAGGAAAAATTAGAGTCTGGACTTACCATAGATGAGATATTAGACATTGAAGACCCCTTTGAATCTTTGGAGCTTTTTTTACCTGAAGAAGTATATCCAATTATGGTTTTAGCCATGATTAATAATATAAGAAGTGACACTGTTATGGAAGCCCTTACTGAAGGATTTAATAAAGGAATAGATGACTATAAGAAGAAACATAATATATAGATCAATTTTTTTTATTTTGTCTGTTGCTACATCACTGAATGGACAAGAATCAATTATTGATAAAATTGAAATCGTTTCAAAGCAAAATGGGATTTCAATCAATATTTATTCTGATATAAAAATACAAACCTCTCAAATAACTGGCTGGTATAATGCATCGACTGCATGGTCATATATAACAATCTATAATGCAAAAGGAGATACGCTTTCTCTTAATAGTACACCAAAAGTAGATAGTGTTACCGATTTAGAAATAATCCAACTGGAGGAATCGCTACAGCTGGGCTTAAGGTCGATTAATCCTGTGGAGCAATTTGAATTCTACCATAATAATAGTAGTTCTACGATTACTGCCTCTCTTCGCTATCCTATCTCAAAGGTTTTGACTTATATTGAAAATAATAATATTGAAAAACAAAAAAGACAAATGACTTTGAAGTCACTAATTATTAATAACAAAACTGCTCTATATTTCATAACTACAATAGCAATCATAGGATTGTTGGTTAATTAACGATGAGAGATCTTCTTCCATATTATGCGATTTTCTATATAATTGGTGTTTTACTGATGAGTATATATATCAGATTCTATATACATAAAAAACGGAACAAATCACAACATACTGATAAAAAATGAAAATATTTTTTTTCTTTTTATTATTTGGCTATACCATACATGCTCAAAATATTACCCGATCAGCTAATATGGTGATTGACGGTTTTAATGATAAACCTATAGAAGATAAGCACTTAACACCATACCTACTTGATATAGCTCGAAATGGGAATCAACTTGACCCAACCACCAAGGAAAGACTAAAGAGTTTAGGGTTTAATTTTAATCGCTCCTTAGTTTCACGAGGGGGATTGCAACGAGCTGAAGGAGTGGGTTTAGATAAATTTTATGATATAAACTATTTCAGAATACATTACACAACAACTGGTAGAAACGCTGTAAGTAATATCGATCAGAACACTAACAATATACCTGACTATATTGAGTCTATGGCTGAAGTCTTTGAATTTGTAGCACAAAAACTTCACAATGATATGGGTTTTGTAAAACCGCCAGGAGATGGATATTACTCAAACAATTATGATAAAGGTGGTTCAGGGCATTATGATATTTATGTCCGTCAACTATCATCAAATTTCTATGGATATGTACAATTTGAACAATATGCTCAAGGAAATGGTGATAATGAAAAAACATCTGAAATAGTAGAAAAAAATGCAATTACTAGTTATATGGCTATGCGAAATAATTATACAAATTTTAACCAACTTACAGAGCTTGAAAATATCCAAACTACAATTGCGCATGAATTTTTTCACACAATTCAATTGGGTTACGATGGATGGGAAAAACAATGGCTACTCGAAGCAACTGCGGTCTGGATGGAAGAAGAAATTTATGATAGCATAAATGATGTATATCAATATATGAAAGATTGGTTTCGATATCCACATCGATCATTAGATGAAGAAGGACCTCATGCGTATGGATCATTTATCTTTTTTGAGTATATAGAACAACATATGGGTGGAAGCAGTTTATTAAAAAATATATTTGAATTTTCTGTAGATAATGATAGCTATAAAAAGGATGGCTCACATCTGGCAATTAATAAAGCCTTAAATCTAAATGGACATACCTTCAAAGAAGCGCTCAATGCTATGTCTGTAGCAAATAAAATTATGTCTTCAGAATCAATAGCCGCTAATTTCAAATACGAAGAAGCTGATGGTTATCCGATTAATGGTCCAGCAATATATAAAACAATCAATTATCAATCCGGTGTTCAAGATTTTATTGAATCTTCACGGTTAAATAGATATGCATCACAGTATATAAAAATTGTTTCAACAGATCCTGTTTTAGTGGATATGAAAAATATAAATGGACCTAAAGGTGACTTGCAACTCAATGCCATCTTAGAGCGCAATGACAATTCCTATCTGGTGATTTCTAATCAATCGGTTAATATTGATCCAATTAATTATAAATCAATTTATTTATCAGTTGTAAGCAAGGATACTGTTGGGCAAGATTGGAATTATAGACTCACATTCAAAGATGGAAAAAGAGGTACGGATGCTAACTTGCCGGTTTCATTTAATCTATCAAGCCCCTATCCAAATCCATTTAATAATTTTGCTTCATTTTCTATTAATGCGCTTGATCAAATTTCACTCAATATCATTGTTGTTGATATAACTGGAAGAAAAATAACAAGTCTTTATGAAGGCGTATTGCCAGTTGGAAGTTATAACTATAAATGGGATGCCAAAGATGATGCGGGGACATTTGTAGGATCTGGTGTTTATTTTATCAAAGCCTATGATGGATCTACAGAGATATGGAAACCAATAACATTAATAAAATAGCCTATGAGAAATAGCCTTTATAAATCAAATATGGAATTAAAATATATAAAATTGAATCTCGAATAAGATAATAAAGGAATATAGCTAGGATTACATACCAGCCTTTTTTTCGTAATAATAATTTAAAACCCCCTTCACGTCTGATTTCCAACCATTCATTAATGAATTTTGGATTAAATCGCGCCATCAGTCTCTAGGTTTTATCTTTCCAAACTTTAAATTCTCGTATTTTTCCCACATAGTTTCACCAGCGGCCTGTTGAAAACGGAACGCAAATGAAAGAGCATCATCAAAGCTATTTCCCGAAAACTCTTCATTGCTATAATATTCATCAATCCAACCTATAAATTCTGCCATACCTGATTGATTAACCTGATCAAATATTCCATATACCATCTCTGCTCTATTATCATAATACCAAGTGGTAATATCACCATAACCCATATCTTTAATCATATTCTGATGGGTATCGTAAACTTGAGTTAAATAAGAGAATAAAAAGATCTCTTTATCATCTTGATCAAGGGTTTTCCAATATACCGCAATCGCATTAGGTTGGACTTCTTGTTTTTTCTCCTGTGCAAAACACAGGGTTAATGAAAATACTGTAACTAATATATATTTCATATTAATCTTCTTTTTTTGATAATTCAAATTCATCAATCATCTCTTCAAGCTTCTCAATCGCCTTATCTTCCGAAACTCTACCGCGATTTTCACCTTGATAATACAAATGTCCTGCGCCTTTACCAAACGCGATTCCAAGATCGGTATGCGTTGCTTCTCCGGGTCCATTTACGGCGCATCCCATCAATGCTAATGTCATTGGAGTTTTAACATCCTGTAGCTTCTCTTCCATTTCACCTGCAATTTTAAATAAATCTACCTCTAGTCTTCCACAGGTAGGACAAGCTACAATAGTAACTCCTTTACTTGCCAGTCCTAATGATTTTAATATCTCAAAACCAACGCGAACTTCTTCAACAGGGTCATCAGTCAAGCTTACTCTAATTGTATCTCCAATTCCAGCTGCTAATAGTGTTCCAAGTCCTACCGCTGATTTAACAGTACCAGACTTAGTTGGGCCTGCCTCTGTAACACCTAAATGAAGTGGATAATCATATTTTTCTGAAAAGAGTTTATAGGCACTAATCATGAGATTAACATCAGAAGCTTTAAGTGAAACAATTATATCCTCAAAATTATGTTCTTTGCATATATCAATATGTCTTTTAGCGCTTTCCACCATAGCTTCCGCAGTTGGATAATTATATTTTTCTAATAAATCTTTTTCAAGGCTTCCCGCGTTGACGCCAATACGAATGGGGAGATTAGCACCTTTTACCTTATCTAATACTTCTTTAACACGTTTTTTCCCACCAATATTACCTGGATTGATACGGATTTTATCAGCTCCAGCATCAACCGCCTCTAAAGCCATTCGATAATTGAAATGAATATCAGCAACCAACGGAACATTCATACGTTTTTTTATTTCATAAAGAGCTTTTGCGGAAGGTTTATCTGGAACTGTAATACGTATAATTTGACAACCAGCCTCTTCAAGCCTTTCCACTTCTTTTAAAGTTTCTGTAATATCGTGAGTTTTAGTTGTAGTCATTGACTGGACAGTAATTGCGTGCTCTCCACCAATAATCAAATCACCTATTTTTACTTCTCTAGTTTTTTTACGTTCAATCATAATATTTCCCCTATAAAATTACAACGAACTAACCTTTAAATGGTTCATTCAAATATTCTTTTGCAAGATCCATTGTAGACGTATGATTATTTAATCTAATACATCTTCGATACTCGCGCTTTGCATCCTGACGATGATTTTGAATATCATAGATATTTCCCTTTAATAAAATAGCGCTAGATAGCATTAAATCTAAATCACTATCATATTCATCTATGCATAAATCTAAAAATTGCAAAGCACGGTTGTTATCTTTCTTTAGATAATAATAATATCCCCACAAATAGTAAAGATATGGTTTATACCTCTTTTGATGATAAATCCTCTGATTAGGAAGTCTTTCATCTAATAAATTTAAATTAGATTTTGCCTGATCCAGCATCCCATTCTGCAATAAACTCAATGTATAATAAATCGTATAATCATAATTATTTGGATATTTTTCTGCTATTGTACGACTTACAAATAATCCCCTTTTCTTGTCTAAGTCAAAAAATTGATATACTACGGAAAGGACGCTCATAGATTCCATCCAAGCCCATGTGCTCTCAGTAGCTGCGATCTCCATCTTATCAATTCCATTTGCACGAGATGGATTAACCCCTAGGGTTTGTGCTGTAATTTGAATGATAGGGTTTCTTAATCCAGAATACCATTCTATGATACCTATTGGTAAATATATATCTTTTACTTCTTTTGAATTCATTTCAACCTTCTGAATTGTCCTAAAGCCTTTGTAAGCAGCATAAAATGTTGAAATATATTTTTTTTGTCCAAGATAAATTCTTGCCTTTAATGATTGAGCTGTTCCTAAATATAGTAAATATTCTGGATTATCTGGATAAGCAGTGGTTAATGAATCATAAATATGCTCAATTTCATCCAGTCTGGTTTCAAAATTATTATAAACTTTTTCCGCTGCAAAACTAGACTGATCATATTGATACCAAGCCGCAGCCCAAACTACGTGCACAACTGGGTGATCTGTGTAATTAATCCGAGCTTTAGATAGAATTTCAATACTTTTTTCATATTCATAATTGAAGAAAGCATCTACACCTTCCCTAACGACAATATCACCTTTATATTGCGAAAAAACATATGTAAAAGAAAGGATTAGTAGAAAATTATATTTAATTAACCGCATCAATTATGCAATTTCATTTTTTAAATAACTTTGAAAGATAGACTGCATTCCCGCCTTTGAATGCATTATAAATCTGTGAATTTTTTACTCCAGCAAAATCCATGAAAGCAGTTCGCAAGAACCTAGGGACATAGTTTTTTATCATTTCCATTTTTTTATCATGAATCACATCTAATGCATCGATTACTTCAGAAGTTATATGACTTTCATGAATGGATTGGAATTTTGAAAGCTTAAAAATAGTATCTGTATTATCAATCATATCTTTCCCTCGTAAGTCGGCCCAGCTAAAATGACCACCAATCTTAAGCACGCGATAAGCTTCATTGACAAAAGATTTCATATTCCCATAGCAATGAGATGATTCAACATTAATAACTACATCAAAAGTTTCATCATCAAAAGGAAGATTCTCAGCATCACCATTCACAAAGTCTAAATTTGATATATTTTCATGCAGTTTATTAGATAGCTTGGTTGCTGAAACAGAATAATCAAGCCCAGTCATATTTTTTGGATGATAATATCGTGCTATAAACGATGCTCCACCACCCCTACCTGATCCAACTTCTAATACGTTTAGGCCTTCCAGCTGAATCTGCGACACAACATAATCGTATAACTGAATAAACATTCGATTGCTTTCATCTTCAGGATTTAATTTTTTGATAAACTCCTTATTAGATGGAATATATCCATAATTCATAAATGTCCATCCGCTGTCATGTGCTCTCTTTCCTAGCCTTTGATACCACCATTTCCATATTAATTTTTGAAAGGTAGGGGAAATTTTTACTAGTGTGATAAATATCTTAGCAAGCATATTGTCTCCAGAAATAACTATTTAAATATAAGGGGATTTCTTGTTATAAAATAAGGGCTGGAGATTCAACCGGATATTTTGCCCGATAATAATAACCAACCTCTGGCATCATTATTAGTTGGGTCAAGCTCCATTGATTTTGACCAGGCAGCTTTAGCGAGTGCTGCTTCCTTCATCTTCCAGTAGGTTATGCCTAAGCCAAGGTATGTTTTAGAATCAGAAGGTTTTAATTCAATTGCTTCTTGATAAGCAGCTAACGATTCTTTATACATTCCTTTTTCTCTATAAAATCCACCCAGTGTTCTCATTGACCCAGGAAGCCATGAAGCAGAATTTCTATTAATGGCTATAGCTTTACGGAATGCAGTTTGACCTAAATTTGATTGTCCTGATCGGTTATATTCTACAGCTAAAATATAGTAAGCTTGAGGCAATAATATATTGACCTTCTGATTTTTAGGATCATAATAAAGCAAATCTTCCCAAGCAGACGCTGCGCGACCCCATTCGCTTGCTTTATAATAACCCAATCCCTGCTTAAAGCGAACATCCTCATCCGATGGATTAAGACGTATTGCGTCACTGTAAGTAAGTGCAGCGTACAAATGCTTTCCCTGGGTTGAATATAAATCACCAAGCGCTACATAGGAATCTTCATCACTTGGATTATTTTTTATTGATTCTTGATAACTCGATTTAGCATTTGCCATATCGCCCATACCTTCGAATGCCTTACCTTTAAGTAATATAAATGCTCCGTGGTTTGGAAACATATCCTGGCCGCTTTGAGCTAATCTAGCTGCGTATTCATAGTTAAATTCATCTAAACTCTTTCTAATTCTACTAATTTGCTGTGCTGGACCAGCAGGATCTTTTTGAGCAGACTTGGCCAATATACCATCTGAAAATGAGCGCTGCTCCTTTTGTCCAAAAAAAGTGGCCATAGCTTCTATTGTTGCTCTATGGCTAGGTTGAATATCAAGAGCCTCATCAAAAGCATGGCGGGCTTTTGTCATTTGATCAAATCTAGCGTAGTAGGCACCCAAATGAAAATGAGCATCGGCATTTAACGGGTTCTGTGCAGCTAATTTTAAATATATCTCTTTGGATTCGTCAAAGCGTCCAACTGCTTCATAATTTCTCGCAAGGTCAACTTGCTTTCTAAAATCATTGGGTTCAGATCTAGCCGCTCTTTCAAGTTCATTTGTTGTGGGGGTTCTCTGTAGCTTGATCGTCTCAATCTTTTTATTCTGTTTATTTTCTAAAATATTTGTTGCTCGAGCTAGGTTTCTTGTGCTCATTTCAAACGCTTCAGCAATATTATAGATATCATTTGCATATTTTACAGGGCTAATTGTAGGAATATCAGCCACCTTCGGCATTCTAGCTTTAGTGGGCTTACGAGATGCTGAATTTTTACCTGATTTTTTTAATATGCTTGATAATTGTTTAACGCGCTTTTGATTTGATGAGGTTGGGTTTAGCCTTAAGGCTCTTTGAAAATCTTTTAATGCACCTGCATAATCTTTCTTTTTTGCTTTGGCACTACCTCGCTTAGCATATTGTGATGCTTGGGCAGCCTGTTTACTTGAAACTTTTTTCTTAGAGGACTTGCCACCGCTTTGCTTTTTTGCCAAAGCTGTTAATTGCTGCACCTTCTTCTTGTAGTTTGAGTTGGGATTTAGCTGGTAGGCTTTTTTATAATCGGAGAGAGCCCCTCTATAATCTTTCTTTTTTGCTTTGGCGCTACCTCGCTTAGCATATTTTGATGCTTGAGCAGGGTTTTTCTTTTTTGATTGCGCTAGAAGAATCGTATTCGATGTGATTTCTGGAGCAATACCTAAAAAAAATAAGGCCAAACAAAAACGGGTGGTCCATATATAAAATAAACGGTTCATAGCTTGCTAATTTATGAAAAGTTTAATTTAATTTTCTTTAGGTTTTTTGCAGCAAATTTCAAGCTTTTCATATGCCTCTTGGTTAGCTGATTTATCATTAACACTGTACCCAATAGAAGAAATTTTATTCTCGATGCTGCTTAGATCAATAACGCTAGCATTATAAATTACCTGGCCAGACTTATTTTTTAAATCTACTGTAACTTTTTTTACTCCATTGAGATTAAGAAGTGATTTTTCAACATTAACTGCACACATTAAACATTGCATTGAATCTAATACAAGATCGGTTGTTCTTTTATCATAGCTACAGCTTATGCAAAGAACAGAAAATAAACTAATAATCAATTTTTTCATTTCTACTATACTAATAATAAATTTAATAACGCTGCGGTTTATGCGGTCCTATCGCCCAAACAGCGCTTAAAACTACATAGCTATTATTATTCAAACCAGATTCATTTAATAATTTAAACCGAAAGACTACACTATCATCAAATGGGGCAAAAGCTCCATATACCCCAAAAGAACTTGACTCTTGATCCTTCAATCTATACGACCAATGATCTGCAATTATTCCTAGGTGGTATTTTTTGTTAAACTGCCTTCCAGCGATAATATAAGCCGATGCGAGCTCTTCATCTGGATGGTAACTTATTCCAAGATGATCGGAATAGATTTTACTAGAATAATATTCCAATTGAATCATGAAAGATCGATATTTTTTTGATTGGTTTTTCATTTGTAAATCAAAACCTATTGATTCCTTATCTCTGCCATTGAGCATATTTAACCCTAAAGCAAATTTTGAAGACTTGTTAATTGCAAATTCCTGATTAAATCTAAAAGCAAATGAAAATCCTGTTGTAGAGTCGCTCTCAACGATTGCAGGTTCATGGTAGTGACCACTATAATTTGACACTTCCCCAATGCTATTCTGCAAAATATTGATACTAAAATAATTTTCCCACGCTAAGGGAAGATTGCTTATTGTAGAAATACCTAGAGTTGACCAGCCATGTATTCCAAATAAATTAGTTATAGATTTTGGGGCAGACATAAAATTATAAGTATGCTCATGCTGTTTATTAATTATTCCAAAATTTGGACGAAAATAGCCAAGTTTAATATTTGAGGTAAATCTTGAAAGTTTTTTAAAATCGATGTATACCTCCTCAATACTGGCTCCTTCACCAGCAAAATAATTTGTTACATACGCCATAACCATTGCATTTGGTTGAATATTACCCATCAACACCAACTCCAATCCGTGCGATCGAAAAGAAGAATCTTGTGATGATATGCTTAGATCGCTCAGTGCACTTATCGAAATATTCTTTTTGTTGAATAGTTGACTAAAAACTATTGAGTGACCCAAAACTATATAAATCAATAGCTCTTTCATCAATTATCGCAGTTGACTATGGATTTTAGATAAATGCTATTTTGGAAACTTAATACTACAGCCAAATGCTTTGGTTTCAGCTAGGTCAATTGACTTTCCATTGCCAACTGCTGTAATCGCATCCATTAGATAGTGTTCTTTAACTTTTTTTCTATTTGGTGCATTATCATCAATCGCCCCTCTGTAAACAAGCTTTCCATTTCCGTCAAATAAATAGATGTGTGGGGTATAGCGTGCCCCAAACGCCGTTGCAAGTTTTGCCCCCTCATCAAGGGTATATAAAAAATCGTGTCCATACTTTTTGGCAAAACGCTTCATATCATCCATATCTTCTCCCCGACCACGCTTACCTGCATTAGGATTAATAGCAATGAACCCTATTTTATTTAATTTACTGGCTTTGGCTAGATCATTATATCTATCCTGCCACTTAACAACCCAAGGACATGTATTACATGTGAAATTGACAAGCAGTCCATTTTCCATCATAACATCTGATAAGCTAACCTTGTTACCATTAATATCTTCCATCTTTATAGATGCCATAGGAATCTTAGATCCCAATGGAAGGTCCCCAGCCAATGAAAGCGTTAATAATAAAATAGTCATTAAAATATTTTTTATATACTGCATTCTTACACCTCTAGTTGATACGATAAATTAGTTTAATTTTTTTTCTCAAAACAACCAATACGGGTCTTTAACATTTAACCCTAAGTAAATCATCCCATTTTGTTGTATAGCACGGAGAAAGTCTTTCTTGTTTTAATTGCCATCTGCTAGTCATTCCTTGTGAACCAATATGAATAGTACTCCTGCCTATTGCCTGATTAATAAAATCTACTGCATTATTCAAATTCTTTCTCTTAATTCTGTTTTGATCAATATCAAATATATTCATTTGGATCTGATTCTGAGGAACAATATCGCCAACAATAACTCCTGATTTTTTGTATGTCATCCCTTCTTTGTAAATAGATTTCAGCAAATTTTCTGCAGCATTAACAATATCTAATGTGTCATTAGTAGGAATATCAAAACTACTAGACTTGTATCCATGGTAATAATCATCTGAAGCGCTAAATGGGTTTGTATTAATAATAACGCTTACATACCGCGCGCAACCTTTTTCCTGCCTTAATTTTTCAGCGCACCTTACCGCATGCGCAGCAATAGACTCCCTGAGCAATTGAAAGCGTGTTACGTCAACGCCAAATGATCTAGAAGTACATATATTTTTCTTTGGCGAGGGATTTGTATCAATTGAAATACATGGTTTCCCTTTTAGCTCGTGCTGTATTTTTAGGCCCATAATTGTCATTTTATTTAAAACCCAGTTTTCATCTAATCCAATAAAATCATAAGCACTCTTCGCTCCGTAGCTATCTAGCATTGTTGCATATCTTGAACCTATACCCCATATTTTTGATATCGGCATTGATTTTAGTATATCTTCAATTTGATTTTTACGACTCAATACATAAACACCTTTAGCATAGCGCTTAGCACAATGGTTGGCTACCTTAGCAAGGGTTTTAGTTTTAGCAATACCAATAGAAATAGGAATCCCGGTATGTTTAGCTACCGTATCGCGCATCTGCAATCCAAACTTAAAATAATTTTCAATTCCAGAAAAATCCATGAAAGCTTCATCAATGCTATAAACTTCAATCTCTGGTGATAAAATATCAAGAAGCGACATAACTCGTTTTGACATATCGCCATATAATGCGAAATTTGTAGAAAATACATTTACATTATTTTGCTCAATAAGTTTTTTAGCCTTGAATACTGGCTGACCCATTCTAATCCCAAGTTTCTTTGCTTCATTGCTTCTAGCAATGACACAACCATCATTATTGGATAGTACGATAACGGGCTTATTCTTCAAAGCAGGGTTAAATACACGCTCACAGGAAGCGTAAAAATTATTACAATCTGCGAGTGCAATCATCGGTTGTTATGAATTGTGTGAGTTACGACGCCCCATACCTCAAATTCCACAGAGTCTGTAATATTAATATCGGGATAATCATTAGATAGTCCTTCTGCCTTAAGGCAAATACTTCCATTATTGAGTAAATATCTTTTAACAGTAAACTCTCCATCAACAATAGCCACTACAATATCCTTGTTTTTTGGCTCTAAGGATTTATCAACAACTAATAAATCGCTATCGCTAATCCCCGCTTGCTCCATCGAATGTCCTTTGGCAATGATAAAAAAAGTTGCCGCAGGATGCTTGACTAGATATTTATGAAGATTTAAATCAACATCAAGGTAGTCATCTGCAGGTGAAGGGAATCCCGCGGATACCCCGCTTTCATAGATATGAAGTTGTTTTAAGCTCTCATTTTCAATTGAATAAAATATTATCTGTTCTTTTTTAGATGTCTCAGTCATGGCCTATAGGTTCTCTAGAATTGCTTTGGATATTTGAATGTCTTGTACTGCGACGCCTGTCAAATCAGCAATTGTAATTTGCGCCTGACTTGTCCTGCCTTTAGAGGTGCCTGATATAATTTCGCCTAACTCTGAAGTATTATTTACAGAAAATCCATCTTTTGATGCTTGATAGATCTCGCCGCGCTCTTTGCTTTGTGCTCTGCTGTCCGTGACAACCATATCTGCCTGCAGTAATATGCTGGAACTTAATTCACGCTTAGATACAGTGTCAGAGCCCATAGCTGTTATATGTGTTCCTGGATTAATTTTATCAATTAAAGCTTCTTCGCTAGGTGTACAAGTTATAATTAATTGACAGTGATTAACGACGTCATCGATATTGGTTGTTGTCGTGATTTGATATCCATACCCATTCATCGCTTCTTTATAACTTGATAGTGAATCTGGACTTCTACCCCAATTTATAACGCTATTACAATCAATAATCTCTTTTAAATAGCGCAATTGTAATCTTGCCTGAGTACCAGTTCCTACTATACCTATACAATCGACATTTTTAGGTGAGAGATATTTTGCAGTAATTGCACCAGCAACTGCTGTGCGAATATCCGTTAGATAGCATTCGTCTTGTAATATTGCTACTGGCTGACCTGTTTTTTGATTGAATACTAACATCATGCCGTTTCCTACGGGAAGATCAATTGATGTATTTTTATAAAAACCAGAGGCAATCTTAATCACATAAATCTCATCTCCTTTTATATATCCATATTTAATATGAACATCACCGGGTGGAGACTGAAAGCTTAACTCGCCTACAGGTGGAACCACTACTAAGCCATTAGAGTACGCTGCAAACCCTGCTTCAATTTCTGATATTAGATCCACTTTTGGTAAAATAGATTTAATACGCTCTAAACTAATGATCTGCATTAAAGTATTGATTTTAAAACAGTGCTACTAATATTGCCACCGCACATAACCAAGACAACTGTTTTGCCTTTGAGCTGATCTTTATGATTCATAAATCCAGCAATTGCGGTACCAGCTGCTCCTTCAATCAACTGATGATGCTTTTCTACGCCAATTTGAATTCCTTTTGCAATCTCATCTTCAGAAACCAAGCTAAAATCATCAATAATTTCTTTGCACATTTCGAACGTCATCGATCCAAATTCAACTCCACCGGCCGTCCCATCAGATAAAGTTGGCTCAGATGGTAGGTCTAATTGTTTTCCTGTCTTCAAAGATTCATACATAACACAAGAATTCTTTGGAGATACGCCGTACATCTGGATAGACTTATTATTAGATTTGAGATAACCACCTACGCCCGAAATAAGCCCTCCTCCACCTACTGATATAAATACCGCTTCAACATCTTTTAGGTCTTGCCAGATTTCTACCCCCATGGTGCCTTGGCCGCATACAATCGCTTCATCATTGTAAGGAGAGATATACGTAGCTCCAGTAGTTTTTGATATCTCCTGCGCTCTTTCTTCGGCATGAATACAATCATCGCCATAATACTCAACTTCACCTCCTAGATTAAGAATATTTTCAACCTTATTCTTATGTACGTTCTCTGGTACAACGATTTTACCTTTTATTTCTAGCATGGACATAGCTAGCGAGCAGGCAGCGCCATGATTCCCAGTAGATGCAGTAACAACGCCATTCGACTTTTCCTGGTCTGTCATAGAGGTCATTTTGCTAATTGCCCCTCTAAATTTGAAAGAACCTGTTTTTTGAATATTATCAAGTTTTAAAAATACATTTGCGCTAGCAAGATTGCTTAAATAGGGTGAATGCTCAAGCGGAGTATGCCTTACGTATGGACTGGATCTTTTGCTTGCTTTTTCTGTTTTAGATTTGAAATTAATCATAGCGAATTAAATATAGGCGTTATTCGATCTAGGGCGCTTTCTAGCTCAGATTTTTTTGCACCATATCCAAATCGGATATAATGATCCATTCCGTACCAATCACCCGCCACGAGCATTACGCTTGCTTCTTTTCGCACTTTCTCAATCAATTCTGAAGAATTAATAGGCCAATCATAATTCACAAAAGCCATTGCACCAGCTTCAGGAGGTATAAATCCAAGATGATCATCAAAGCCTGATATCCAATTCTGAAAAACATTTAAATTGGTTGCAAGCGCTTTTCTGATATAGTCTAGTGTTTGCATTCGATTATCAGGGTGCAACACATGCGATGCGATTAAATCGCTTAAGCGACCAACAGAAATACTAGTATAATCATGATTTGCCCAACACTGCTTAATATAATCTGGATTTGAAAGAGACCAGCCAAGACGAAGCCCAGGAAGCGCATATGCTTTTGAGAGTCCACAATTCACTATCGTTTTTTGATATCCAGGCTCCCAGAATGAAGTACATTCTTCGTAGTTTAATTCTGCCCCACGATAGACTTCATCAGATATAATCCACGCATTAACGCTTTCTGCTATTGCTACAATATCTTCTACCATTTGCTTTGGTAAAACAGACCCCGTGGGATTGTTGGGATTGCAAATGCAAATCAACTTGGTCTTCTCAGATACAATAGACCTTAATTCATCTAAATCTGGCTTCCATTGTAGAGATTCATGCAATTGAAAAGTTTTTACATCAGCGCCTAATCCGCGAGCAAACCCGTAGATTTGAAGATAGTTAGGCATCATATAGATTACCTCATCTCCAGACTCAACCAAGGTCATTATTGAAACCATATTAGCCTCCGCTGATCCATTAAAGGCTTGAATATTGTCAACTGTTGCTCCTGAATATATGGAGGCGATGGATTGTCGCAAGTCTGGTGATCCTTCAGTAAATCCATAAGTCAATTCTGTGTTTTCTATTTTTTCAATAAACTCTGGCTCAAATAATGTTTTTAAAGTCCTAGGATGAACACCGCTTTCAGAAAGATTATAATCTACTTTATTTTCCCAGGTAGATTGCTGGCGCTCTAATTGAAATTCTTCAAACTTCATGAATCGATTGCTTTTTTTATAGCATTTTCAAAAAAACTCTTATCTTCAATATTCTCCCAATAACTAGATACATTGCCCTCTTTATCATAGATGATTGTAAATGGCATGGCGCCAGACCATTGTTCGCTGATAGTATTTATAAAATTAAGGATGCTACCTTCTCCTTTAAGGAAGGATATCCCATCTATATCATGCTTTTCTAAAAATCGAATCACATCTTTCTTGTTCTCAAGAAAATCAGTGCTAACAAAG
>MDSY01114085.1_pt1 | contig 19347 bp, 13 predicted proteins | sample 811131 | NCBI WGS metagenome assembly MDSY01 (sample SAMN05326643, study PRJNA326480) | marine metagenome | isolation source: seawater | place: Atlantic Ocean: South West | collected 2010
CACGGAAGTCGGGGTCCTCGGGATGCTTCAGAAAATAAATAAATTTCTTGGGTGAGATGTACAAAACTACGACCACCCTATCCCCTGTGCACCCCCTGCCCCCACGGGAAGCTGAAACGCAACTGTCCAACGTGCAAAGCCGCCCGCGCGGCTCCGCCGAGTGCAAAGCGAGTCAAGCGCGAGCCCGAGGTCAAGCCCGGAATCAAGCAAGAGCCCGAAATAAAACAAGAACCCTTCCCGCTCCAAGGATACTACCGCGACAACATCAACGCACTTCGGTAGTGACAGATGTGAGCGAAGTAAAGACATAATAAATAAGCAAAGAACGCAATAAAAGTGAGAAGAAAGTGGCCATTTATATGAGTATTCCACAACTACCAGTAACTAAAAAAAAAGCCCAGTCTCGTACTCAGTACATTATTCTAAAAGATGAACTCGCCTCCATCAACTCCGCCGTGACTAATTGCCCATACAACCTCTCTACTCCCCCTCCCCCTGGGCGTGCTGTGGCACGAGCTTATTGACGAGCTCTGGTGAACAGCTTTTCAATTCCTCGGGTGAGAAGTCGAACAGGGGGGGCAACGGTCGTCCGTTAGGCAACCGGGTCGCCGGGTCTCGCAGCTCGTCAAAGTATGGGTGCGCGCACGCTTCTAATCCAGTGACTCGCGATTCTGGAGAGTACACCAACAAAGTGCCAATCAAATCAAGCGCATCCGGTGACAGCCGCTTGTGGAACACCTTGCTCCACGGGTGGGATTTGATTTGCGGAAATTTAAACTCCGTGTATGAAGGATTCATGTCCCGGATTTGTTCCCTGGTCGGAGTGCCTAAAACTTTGATGATTTCCACCAATTGATCGACGCCGGATTCACCAGGAAACAACGGACTCCCCAACAGCAACTCCGCCATGACACACCCCAAACTCCACATGTCGATCGCGGTGGTGTACTGCGTGGCGCCGAAAATCAACTCAGGCGCGCGGTAGTACCGCGAGCAGATGTACGAAATGTTCGGCTCATCTCTGCGCAAAACTTTAGCAGACCCGAAATCACACAACTTCAGCTGGTGCGTAACGGTGTCCACGAGCAAATTTTGCGGTTTAATGTCCCTGTGGCAAACACCCTCGCTGTGAATGTTGGCTAACGCGCGAGCCATCTGATAGGTGTACAGCTTGACGTACAACGAAGGCACGCGTTGAGCACTCTTACTGTAGTGCTTGCCAATCCTATGCACCGTGTCCGGGACAAACTCAAGCACCAAGTTCAAATAAACCTCCCTCTTTTCATTCGTGCTGTAGAAACAGTGTTTCAGCTTCACCACGTTCGTGTGGTCCATCATCTTCATGATTTGAAGCTCTCGGTTTTTGAACCGCTTGTCCTGTAACACTTTTTTAATCGCCACGGTGTCTCCAGTCTCGACTTGGGTGGCTTGGAACACGACGCCGAAACTGCCGTTGCCCACGACGCGCACGGTTTCATACGAAATCTCGGGTAAATTGGAATTGGGCACGCCCGTCACCACCGTGTGCCCCGCTTCGTTAGGGTTTCCGTCCACACGTAGGGCTTCGTAGACCTGTTAGGGTTTATTAGGGTTACAAGGTTAGGGCATTGTAGTGTTTAGGGTTGTGGAGTTAGGGAAGCGCATGCAATCTCGAACGCCTTCCAAAAATAAACTCTTGTCCCCAAAACATGGCTCGGGAACTTCAATTGTGCATTTCGTACCTCATCTCGTCTCTCCGAGTCATCCCGTTCCTTGTCCCGGATGTTCAGCGCCTCGATATCCTGCGCTGCTTTGTCCGCCATCTTGTCGGGACTTCTGTTGTGCCTCTCCCACTAAAGTAGATCGCTCGCCCTAAGCACGTTACTTCAAACCCGGGCCTACACCTGTGAACGAACGAACGGGAGATTTAGCAACGGTTAGTTGTTGAGGAGGTTTTCGAGTTGGGCACCGGTGGGAGGGGAGGGGTGTGGGTGGGGTATAGGGTAATAATATGCTTCATACACACAAAATGTATGTTGACCATCACCCCACCCCATGCAACGCCGCAAACCCGGTTTACAGTGCTCGCGTAGGGTCTATCAAACGCGTTCCCGGGACTTGCGTGACGTCAAATCCGCTCCAAAAACGCGAGCACAACGTCAACGAAAAAACGTGCGCATTGAGTGTCCGTGCGTGGACGTACCTGCCACACTGCTTCACGTGCCGCACTATTTGTCGCCAATTCGCTTCTCGAGCTTTCTCCGGAAATCACTCCCACCGACTCCGACGCGCGTAGCAACACGCGACGAGTGCGGCACGCCGTATGCCGTTTACAAGAGATGCGCTCGAAAAGTCGTTCGAAGTTTGCTTCCTCGAAAGCCAAAAAAAAGCAAATCTGGCCAAAAGCGAGATGGCCAAATTTTATGAGAATATAAATGTTTTTGGCAATCTGATTTGATGGGAGTCGCCGCGTCGTCGCGTTAAAACCTGCTAAACCCTGCCCCCGTCACTACGTCATCGTAATACTCCAGCTCCTCCCACTCCCCAAATCCCATGAACGTTTTCGAAAAGTCGAAATCGAAATCATCCGGGTTGTAGCCGCGGCTCGATCCCTTTGCTACATTTAACACCGGGTCGACGGATAAAAGCGAGACGGAATCCTTCCGCGAGATATTCAACACTGCGCCATCTTCCTCTTCCCAGGGCTGGCCGTCGATTTGAATCGGAAAGCTCGTCGTGACGGCGATTGACACCTCTTTCGCTTGGCACAAACGTACGGGGCGGTCGGTGCCGAAAGAGAGCTGCCCGAGATGCAGCGCTCCGTAAACGGCGACGACGTCAACCAAACCGTCGTCTCGTTTGCTTTTTCCGAAAGAAAATCTTGATTTTTTTTTCTTTCTCTTTTTTGATGGTTGTTGTGACTGTTTACTCATACTGTCCTGTATCAACTCCTCCTCTTGCGTATCCCCTAGCCCGCCGCTCATAATCGCACCTATGAAGTTTTTGCGGTGCGTGCCTTGCTCGCCCGCGTCCCACATTCGCGCGCCACCTGCGTAGCTATTCAAATTAAGTAAAATAACCCCCTCTGCGTTTCGAGGAATTTTAATCTTTTTACCGTCGGCGACGATAGTCACGTGGTCCCTCAGTAAATCTCTACAGCTGTGTGTTATCGCGTCGATTGCGCCGAAAAGCCCATACAGCGCTTTGTTCGTGATTGAGCTGACAAAAAAGTACGGGTGGAACTCTCTTGCATCGTGGAAGGCGAGAGCGGCTTTCGCGTCGACGCCGACGCCGAGGTAGTTGTGAAGCGTGATTGTTTTTGTAGCAGACTGGTTGCTTGTAGTCGTGTCCTCCGTTGGTTGGGTAGGAGCATTTTGTCTGTCAGCGCCATTCAACGCCTCCTCCCTTGATTCCTCACCGGATTCCTCACCGGATTCCCTTGCCCGCTCGACGCGCACGTCCCACCTGTCCAGCGCCCTTGGCGTAGCTTCCTCCAGCGCGGTCGCAAGTCGGTCCAACAACCGGTCGTCATAACGCGCGCCCCACCCGAACACCCGCGCCAGGTCGTTTCCCGTGCCAAGAGGGAGGATGCCAACCGGGGGCTTCGGGACAGCCTGTATAGGTATAGGTATAGTTGTTAGGAAATTGAGAAGGTAAGTGAAAAGAAAAAAGAAAACCTCTCGAGAGTAATGAGATGGAAGCAAAAAGAAAGTTGACGTCGTGTCTAACTACCCATACATACCTCCCCCAGTTCTTCCATGGCTTGCAACACCCACGCCACGGTTCCGTCGCCTCCGCACACAAGGACTATTAGGTCTTTATCCTTGCCGACGTGGCGTTTCAGGGAAGGTGTAGGACCGTCCACCGTGAGATCTACAATTTCCAGCAAGTTCAAGTCTTTCTTCGCGGCGAGGTTTGACATGAGCGCTTCGCCTCTTTGGCCGCCTGATTTGCCATTCACGAAACACAAGAGGGGCTTTGGAGTTGTTTGATTGGTGGTGGATACGTTGGAGACATCACTCAACCCTAAGTCCTCCTCAGTCTCATCAACGCTCCCGGTCCTTTCGGGGGCGTACGCGTGTCTTGTCGTGGAGTTTCGAAGCCGCGGGCGGTTTGATGTGAGTACGTGTCGCTTGTGCGCTCGAGAGGAAAGCTTTGCCGAACACCCGGCACGCCGCGAACGAGACGGTTCGTGCCTCGCCGTCAGCGCGGTGACCAGCGCCGACATCGCGAACGACATGTCGCGCCGCGCGTCGGAGCTCTGAGCACGGATGTTATCGAGGCGAATGAAAAGTGCCGGGGGAAACAACCGGTGACAAAAAGCGAGGATGCCTAGTCAGGGATGCTGACGCGGATCTCTTTAAGTTATAGACTGTCGATAAATGGGACAAGCTGGATTTTTGCGATATTTGAGGCGTTTTCTCGTGTCGTGTCAACTTCTAGCTACTCGCGAGCCTCCCCCTTCTCCCGCGGCGGCAGCCCCGCGGAAAGTCGCCCCGCGTCCTGTGTAACAGATCCGTAATCCATGTCGTTACTGTGCGGCACCCCTCGATTCACCGACGACTTTAACTCAGAACTGGACGAGTTAAACGCCGACGCGCGCAAAGCATCATCCCGAGATTCGTATTTCGAAAAGTCGTTCTCGAGCGCGCCGGATTCGGCTAAAGCGTCTCTGACATCCGAAAGCTCTTTAGCTTTCTTCGACAACCCGTCATCCACACATGCCCGTATCAACAGCATGAACGTGATCTCAGTAGGCAACACTTGTTCCGTTTCCGATTGCATTGAATCGAACACTTGAAGAGCCCTGTCAATCTTGTTGCCCTTCACTAGCGCTCCTAATAAAGCATTATACACCGCAGCGTTCCGCCCGACCCCCCACACACTCCTCATCTTCTCTACGATGGCCTCGGCTTCCATCCACCGCCCTTGCGTCCCCAAACAATGCACGTACGCGCCGCACATCACCGTGTGCGGCTTGAACGCGGGTCTCTTCGCCGCTTTCTTTCTGCCGATAGACGAGTTGGACGTCGCGGAGGCCTTTTGACCCTGCCCGCCACTCGTGGCCTGCGCCCAAACCTCATCAGCGGCACCGTGTTCCCCCGCGCGTTCCGCGGCGGAAAGTAGGTGCGTATACGTATACGCATCTGGTTGGAAGCGAGCTGCTACTAACGCAGTGAACGTAGCCTGAGCACCAGGCCAGTCCGCACTTCGGGCGTACCCGCCGAGCAAACAGTTGTACGTGTACGTGGTCACCACATGCGAGCGGTCCGCCAAGGCTTTTTCCAAAGTTTTCCGCGCGAAGGCGGTGTCCCCTGCTCGGCCCGCGACTGAAATCACCGCGTGCGTTAGGCGCTCGTCTGAAGGCACGCCATACACGTCACCGAATCTTTTCGCAAGAAGCGTGCCTTCTCTCCACTTTCGCGCGGCATCGAAGGTACTCAACGTCAATCCTGCGCACGTCGCGTTTGGAGAACACCCAGTTTCGTCCCTCATCTGCCGGAAAACATCCCCAGCTTCCTCCCATCTCTTGGCGTCCCGCAACGCACTTAAAACCGCGGTATACACGAATATGTTCCGAGGCTCGCCGCTATCACCTAGGTCTTGCCAGACTTGGAGGGCGGCGGGCCAGTTTTCGCAGCGGGCGAGGGCTGCAATGGCGGCGGATCCAACCTCGCTATTCCGAAACTCGTTCGCGTTCATCAAACACGAATCTCGCCACACGCGAGTCACGGTCTTGGCGTGCTGCTTCTCACACGCGCAGCTGAATAACGAAGCTAAAGTGTGCCTATTGGGCGCGTACTTGTTCTCCCCGTCCACGTCTCGGTTTTTAGCGCCTTGCGCCCTCATCCACAAAAACAAAGCGTGCGCCCTGTTGAAGTCGCCGCGTTCGCCGAGTTCCTTAATCGCGAAGTTTAAAGTCGGGGCTGAGAAATTGGCTTTGCCACCTAATGGCCTTGTAACGGCCGAGTCAATGCTCCCGTAATCCACCGACTTGTTATCCAACGCCGTTTCATCGATCGTTTTGGAGCTCATCAAATCAGTAGTTGCACCGCTAAACCTCTCCACCGTGTCCGCGACTGGGACTTTCTGAAGCGCCGCGACGATTCGCTCACCGGGGCGCATGCCGTTCTTTTGAGGTCCAGAAGAGTTTCTTTTTTGTTGCGCTTGCTGCCCCGGCTTTTTCGTGTGCGTGTTTGAAAGCCACCGTGGGCGGTCGTCGTTGCCGCGAACGAGTAACTCGGAATCTGAGTCGTCACCCGACATATCAACCGACCTATCCATCGATTTATCCACAATACCACTACTACTGGGCCTATTATACTTGGTCTTCCTCTTGTTCAGCTTGCTGGTGAGTTTACTCGCAGCAATTCCTCCTTTTCCTTCGTTTAAAGGTTGCGTTCCACCCGTGCCCCGTCGGCTCAGCGGGTAGCTCTTACCCCGCCTGCCTCCGCCTTTTTTTACTGGTTTCGTGGGCGTACTGGTGCTTTGTTTCGTCGCAGCAGTGCTCCCTCCACTCGCGCTGGTTTCCACCGTCTCTTCCTCATCTTCATCCACCGACACCCCAACTCTCGAGTGGTATCTCGCCGCGTTCGTTTTCGCGTTTCTCACGCGTCGCGCCGCGTCCGTGTGTGTCGTGTTGGTGTCACTCTCAGCGCCTCTCTGGTTGTCCTCGTGTCCTCCGGACGACGTCGACGCGAGCTCAACACCGCGCTCGCCTTTAGAGGGCTCGCGCACCGCGTGCAAAGGAGGGACGCGTTGCGAGATGCGCCCGTGGAGGCGTACCTCGTTGGGCGGCTCTTTTGTGTGTCCCCCGACACGCCCTACACCTGTGCGTTTCGTCCATGGAGTGCCTCGGCGGCACCCCGCGACGGTACGTGCCGACACAGGCGTCGGCACCACCGCGAACGCGCCGCTCGCCATCATCTCTGTTCCTGCGCCGTTGCCAGTGACGGGTCGGAAGCATTCGGATTGTGGATATGACGGCGGCGAAAAGCGCCCGAGATTTCGCATTTCGGCTTGAGTCATTAGACCGTAAACAATGTCACTGTTATTTTACTCAAGAAATAAGATAGACCGTCGGTTTCCGAAATCCGAAACCCAAAGTCGGCATAATCAACGTTGTCCAGAATGGGGCATTGGGCATCGCGCCTCCTCCAAGGCGCGATGCACGACCCGTCCTCACCCTCAACACCACTAGGGCCTATGCCACGTACCCCCCCCTTCACCTCTAAAACCTCGAATGCGGCGGGCGCGCGGTTGATGGAGGACGTGGAGCGCGCTTTAGCTGGTCTCGATACCGTCGTTTCCGATTCGGGGGCATCTCCTTCCGAACGGCGAGTGGTGCACACGTTACAAGGCACGCACGGTTTAGCGCGGTTGGACTTGGAGAGACGGTTGGTGAGCAGGGCGGCTTGTGACGCGCTTGCTGAGTTGCAAATGAGGCTTGACGTTAGCCGAGAACAGACTGAGAGGCTGCATGGCGCGTTGCGAGAGGCGAAAGCGGAAACGGAGAAATCGATTAAGGAACGATCGATCGAACGAAAAGAATGGATACAAAACAGAAACGCCGTGCGAACCGAAATCAAACTCGCCCGCGACCGGGTCCAAGCGGTGAAGGAAGAACACAGACATAACTTGATAGAATTGGACCGGGAACGGGGGAGGACGAATTCCGCGGTGGAGGAAACCGCGGCGGCGAACGAGGAGACGAACATAAAAAAAAATGAAATTGAGTTGCTGAAGAAACGATTGGCGAGAGCGAGAATCGAAATCGCAAAGTGTAACGCGGAGATTGCAGCGAGATACGACCTAATGGACACCGCTTTGGCCGCGAACGCTAAGAACGCAGCAATCGCAGCCCGAGACGCGTTTAAACGACGAGACGAGGAGTGGAATGGGAAATTGAATGATCTTCCGAGCGATGACGATGACGGCGATTTCTACGTCGCCTCGACGAGCGCTGTCAATCCGTCGGCGCCGCCGTCGCCGAGCGGTCCCTTCGCGGTATCCCAATCCGTGAAGAATACGCACCGAGCTAGTAGCAGTGGGTCGTTTTCGTTTCGACCTGGGAAAGGTGCACAAAAAATGATGACTGTCCAACCCCCTGTGAACGGGTCGCGGGCAGACTGGGCGAGGGCGTATACTGAATTAGTCGGAGAGTTGGAGAAGACTCGCGCGAAGTGTTCAGAGTTGGAGAAGAGCTCTTTCCAAGCGAAACAGGCTTTATCAGAAGAAAGGAAAGGAAAGCGGGCTTCTGGGAAGCAACTTTACGGCACTGTCGACGAGAAGACTGTAGGGGCAAACAGTCACGACGCGATTGCCGAATTGAAAACTCGCGCAAGCGACGCGGAGACGCGCGCGTCAAACGCGGACGCGACAGCTCGAAAGCTCGCGTCACTAAACGCGTCGTTGCTGGACCGGTACGGGGAAGTGCTTCACGGGAACGGTTACCCTTCAGGGTCTGTGACTCAAGAACCTGGGCGGGCGCTGTTCAGAGACGACGAAGAGTCGAAGTCTTCTTCGTTCACAGAAATAGACACGCACTTGTCCGTCGCAGAAAAAATACAAAAGCTCGAAGACGAAGTGAAGCGTATGGACACTGAGTACCGCACGGTGGTTGAAACTATTCGCGCGGAGCACGCCGAGCATATCGGTACTGAACCAGGAAGCTCCGCACCTCACGTGCTTCGAGCGTGGGATACACGGGCGGATGAGCTGGCGGGGAGGGCGAATCAACTGGAGGATGGCATCGTGGCGCGAGTGGAGGAGATTCAGAGACTGAAAACGGCGGAGCAATAGTGAACGAATTGATATCACATAAGATACTTGTACCAGTAGGTACTAAGGTCCACGATCTCTCCTCCTTCTCCTCTGTCATTTACGATTGAATGCGTCGCATTTCGTTTTCGCATTCGAGAGGGGTATGATACCAGATCAATCGAATGCCTGTTCCCTTCACGAAGTCCCCTACTTCTTCTTCGCCGGGGCTCTTTTCTTTTTCGGCTTCTCCACCATCGCTAAGGCGTAGGCGGTCATGGTGATGCCCAGGTAGCCGATTAACGGAGGCGGGATTGAGGCGATGCCGGATTGGCCGACGATGGGATGCACGCCGTACACGCCGAGGAACATTGGGAGGATCGCACCCCACATCCCCATGAACAGGTACGCAACTTGCTTCTGCGCTTTCACTGGGAACTGCTGCGCGATGTAGCACAGCCCAGTTAAGAAGCAGTTCTTGATCATGTCCACGTACAGCAGATGCGTCAGGAACGAGGAGTGCGGGCCGGTGTAGAATTGGGATGCCTTGACGGTTCCGTCTGAGAGGAGCGAGGCGAATTCATGCGGACCAAGAATAAAAAACGGAAGCGTGAACAGAATCGAGACGATCATGTTCACTTGTAACGCGCGGGACATGGTGATGTAACCCGCCATCGTAGGGTGTGGAGGGTGGGTGAAGGGGGAGGTGGTGGGTGACGACGGCTGTGTGTGCGACACTGATGGGAGATGCGGACAATCTTTGTCTTTTTTTCGTGACGTTTTCTTCACGGGAACGAAACAAGTCGACCGGTCGAGTGTCAAAACGGCTGCAGCGAGACCAATCCACTTTTTCGTTTACTTTTTGCGCGAGCCGCCAACCATCGACACTTCTCGATGCGCGCGTGTCCATCCCCGACGGGCAGTGTGTGTGGGTTCGCGCCGCGCGTGAGGCTTGGTGCATGCCACAGGATACACCTCATTGCATGGCGTGACGTGCGCAATGTGCGCCATGTCACCAGAGCCGAGGTTGGCGACAACGACGTGAGCAGCATTGATGAAGTCGACACCTCGAAGAAAACCAGCAAGGTTGATGTTGCCAAAACCGCGACCTCGCACAAACCGAAACACAACCGCCGCGGGGACAACGCAGCGCGAGACAAATTCACGGATACGCTAAGAGAAACCTACAGCGGAGGACGAGTAAGCAAACGGGATTTCAAAAGCCACTTAGGGAAGCTACAGGATCCGAATGCGGCGTTGGACGACGTCACCGTGATTTTAGTTGGCACAAAAAAAGCGGGCAACGTGGGCGCAATCGCGCGTGCGTGCGGATCCTTCGAGTGCGAAGATTTGAGACTAGTTAGCCCTAGGTGTGATCCGCACACTCGAGCCAGTCTCTCCGCCGCTAAAGGTGCGCAGCACATCGTGCACGGCGCAGGTGTGTACGACACTTTGGAAGATGCTTTGCTTGACGTTGATTGCGCAATCGCGTTTCATGTCTGGACCGACGGTTTAGAACCCGAAAACGTTTCAGACGTCGACTCGTTGATTAAGCTGTACCCAAAAGGATTATCAATTGACGAACAATCGCAGACTGAATACCCACTGCGATACCCGGTCACGGAAGATCCGGTTGAGTTGTTGTTCGACGGGGCGAGGCGGGAGAGGATAAGAGGAGGAGGTATGGTTGCAGAGGGTGCCGCAGGTAGTCATGCTGAAACTGATACCTCCTCATCAAAAGTAAACGAATCGGAAAATGACGAAAACGACACCGCGCATGGCTGGCGCGTTCGAACGCACGTCACCCCCCCGTCGTTACGCGCGAACCGGGGTGTTGGTAAACTCGCGCTAGTGTTTGGGCGAGAGGTTGAGGGTTTAACAGACCAGGAAGTCAACGCGTGCGACGCCATGTGTTCGATTCCCACCGGCAGATTAATCGAAAGTTTATCAGTCTCGCATGCGGCGGTCATTATTCTGAGCCAATACTTCCAAAGCCGACAGTAAACGTGTGGGTATTTAGTGTAGAGTGTAGGGTTTGGCCGGGTTTTTAATGGACACGTGTTACATGATGTCTTTATCAAACGGTCACTACGGTACGTTCTTGTCGCGGTCTTTCATGTCTGTTTTTCGGTTTGCCGGTTTCAAAGTAGCGAGCCGCGCTAGAAAACCGAAGCCGACGACCGCCACGGCGGTCCACGCCGCGCCCCTCAACGGAACCGATTCTGATCCCCCCTCTGTGCCAAAAGTCACGCTTTCTTCTTCTCCATACAGTCGAGACACGAGACGGTCAAACAGCCCCGTGCCTATGATACAATTCGCGGAAAGTAACCCCAACACGAACCACCCTAACACGAAGTGAACGGATCGGAGAGGCTTTTTTCCCGACGATTTATTTTTCTCAGAGTGGTCTTCCGTATTTTTCGCCAGAGGTTCCCGAAACACCCCCGCGAGCACCTGCGCGACCACTAACGCGACTAAAAGTATGCCTATCACGCCGTGTGCTTTCATCACGCCATCCACATCACCGCGTGTCCAATCGAACGCTTCTAACGTATTCGATTCTTTGTCACTTTGAACTAGGGCTAAGATAAACGCGACGGTTATGAAAATCGACCCCGAGTATTGGCAAACGCGATGCACTAGGAACCAGTATTTAGTCATAGCACTTGGAGTAATGCTAGTACTACTGGGAGTTGAACCACCACCCGATATGTTATCACCACCGACACTTCTAAATGCAGCCATAAACCCACCTACCGTCATACAATAAAGCCCCACTAACGCACACGCACCGTGCGCTAGGAATCTCAATTTCCGTAACTTTTGCGCCTCGGGTATTTCGCTACTCGCTAACCCGCCCCTCGCCAAGTCCACCGTGAACGCCCCCCGCCCCAGGTTGTGGTACGACTTTTCCGACGAAGAGGACACGGCATACGCGACGCGCGCTGAGTTCGGCGCCGCAAGTACGGATCTTCTTTTAGCTGTTACGGAGAAGAGGGAGTCAACAGTAGCGCCATTCGCCAACGCGGTCACAATTTGACTTTTCGAAACCACAAACGTAACTGTAAAAGTTTGCCCGACTCTCGCTACCGACGTATTACTCAGCACCAGCTGCGAAATCGCAGGACCCACCACGGATTCTAAACCGTACCCGTTCAGAGAATATGAACCGACACTGGCATTTGTACCGTCGTCCGAAAGCCAGCCCACCACCGCCAGCGCCGGGACCATTGATGCGGATTGCTGGAAGGAAAACATTATGGATTTCGAGTTCGCTCGAGTCGTCTCTAGTGCGAACTGAACGGAGTCGGAATCCACGGACGCTACTGACCTGGCCGCGTCTGCCGGGCCCACGGTCCACCGCAACGTCGTGTCACTGGCTAATATGCTGGAGAACTGGTACGACGAGGTGGCGGAGACGGGGGAGGAAGGGGAGGGTGAGTCGGAAACATCCTCCTCCTCCTCCTCCTCCTCCTCATTTTCGTCATCCTCAACCTCTTCCTCTTCATCCTCCTCCTCATCTCCGCTACTCGCCCCAACAACGGTGACGTCGATCGTTTGCTGATACACCGTCATCTTGCTGCTGACGAATTGCGCGGTTATCGTGGTGTTGCCGTCCGTGGACGGGGTGGTGAAGTACGCGGCGACCGATGTTTTACCGCTGGACGACTGATGGCCTACGGAATTACCACTGTTGCAAGAAGAGACTGTTTTCGACAGAAGCGAATCCTTCACGGCAACAGTCCCAGACCCACCCGAGTGTACCACGAACCCCTTGAACGAGGCACCTGTAGGGGCGGTTAGGGCGAGTTCTATTTGTGTACTCGGCGCTACAGAACTCAAATCGACCGACCCATCCACCGCGGTTAACGTGTACCCTCCGTCGTCGGTGGTGGATGACCCGTGGCCCGAACGCGCGTCGCAACTCGAAGGGCCTGAGGAACGCGCGTGTGCTACGACGAAAAAGAAACAGGAGAGGAGCACGATGCGTATACGATGACCTTTCGCGTACATGCTGCCCTGCCCTGCCCTACCCTCGAACGTGGCCATCGTGGTGTGCGGAGAGCAATGACACGTCATTCGTTACGTCCGAGGCGAATATTTAACTCGAGGTTGACACGAAAATATTGGGCACTCGATGGAGTCCACCAGTCCGTGCATGCGCGTGTGTGTGTCGTTGTCGGCGCCGGGCGTGGCGCCATGGCGCATGAAGTGTCGTGCGAACGACGGGACTCGTTCCGTAACTAAATGCTCACTGGAGGCATCGAAGCACTGCAGCATCGCGACACGTGTGTTGAGATTTCCACCGAAATCTTCACGACCTCGGATTCGAAACTCCGCAGCCGTTTGGAGTTCCGCGGATGACACGTACGGGGAGGTAGTTTCCGATGACTGCACTACCTATATTACCTCCAACGAAACCAAGAACGACCCGTTAACAACCGCATTAGAGTATATAACCGAACAAGGCACGCCGCTGGCGCTGGGGTGCCGAGGGCACGAGAATCGAAATGATGATGGCGATATTCGCATCGCGGAAAACGTGGTTTACGTGTGCGAAGGTGGCGTTGGCGCGGACGGCGAGGCTTTGCTCACCGTGAAAGGAAAAAAAGAGTATCAAAAGGTAATGCACCGATTCGTCGGTGTGGAAGATAGGGAGTTAACTCAGGTTTCTCGAGTGGTTCTAAGAGCGAACCGGATATCAAAAACAGAAGCCGTCATTAGATGGGAAACGACGTTTGTCCCTGAAAAAGTGCAATGGATGGTTGATTTAGGAAACTTATTACCCAACGTGACTGTTTGCCGATACGACATCCTGGACAAAATCGGAACACGATCAAGGTTCACTTGGCGAGGGTTGTTTATCTTGTTCAAGATCGTCGTTAGGGAAGGAGAGATGCGCGTGCCTATCGCGAAAATACAAGGAACCTCCAGGTTACGGTTTATTGTTGACGATAATGGAAATAAAATGAAGTTAACTCGTCACGAAGACACTTTGGATTTAGTAAACCTAGTCAACCAGGAAGCGGTACAGAACCGTTCGATTACTCGGCATTTACTATCCTTCCTGGATCAAAGGAAACCCCCTGGTATGCGCTTAGAGGCGTGGGATGAAAGAATCGATGTTCGTTTGAAGTGGAGACTGGTGCCGGGGATGGGGCAGTTCGATATAGATGGTTTGGAAGATTCAGAGGATCGGTCTGAGCTGTACGCCGATGCGATTGTCGTCCTCGCCTTCTCTACCATCGTCTTACTCACCTTCGCGTGGGTTGTCGGCGGGTGGTACCTGACCGGTTTGGAGCACGACAAAGCGCTGCAGAAAATGGTCCAGGATTATTACTGATTGCGAACGTGCGTGTATGTAATTGGAAAAATCATGTCTTCTTAGCTCCCAGGCGTAACCCCTCGCTCCAGTCCGTCTCATCGACATCGTCAATTTTCTCGTCTTCCTTTGTCTCGGCGCTCTCCGTCACTTCGTCAACCTCCTCGTCATCCTCGTTCTCAACCACAGCGGCACTAATCGCAACGTTCTCGATTCTTTGAAACTTGGGTGCGTTTTTCTCGAGCACGTACAGCGTGCTAAGGTAACAGAACCCGAGAACGTTCGCTTGTTTCTTCAAGCACATCTCCACCGACGAATCGCCAAACCCGAGTCGCTCCAAAACCTCCTCGCCGTGCTTAGTGTCCCCCCTTAATTCACTCTCAAAATCAAGCCCGTGAAACTCGTTGATACAAAGACCCTGGAAGGAGTGTTTAATTAGTGAGCAATCGGGGATCCACCTAAACACGTATGGAACGTTCTCAGCATTCACATAGTACCCCCCGAACACGATGAACATGACCATCACCGCGGGGCCCATGGCGACGGCGGCTTCCGTGGACGGCGCAATGGCGCTGACGCAAAGTCCCATGGCGCTACTCGCGAACGATTCCACGACAATGGTCGCCGCGAATTTCAAAAAATTATCGCCCAAAGTACCGTTGGTGTTCAGCCCGCACATGGGGTAGACTACTGCACCAAAACATAAAGGAAAGAACGCGCCCGCTGGTAACTCCGCGATCAACTTGCCGACGAGATAGGGTAATGTCTCATAATTCCCCGATGAACGCTCCCTATCGACGATAATCTTCTCGGATGTGAAGGCGGAGATTGTCTTCATAAGCGCCGCCATCGCCGCGTTGATCGCGCTCACTTGAAGTAATCCCAATCTGTCCTGTACACTGCTCTGCTTGAACCCCATTTTCCAGAAAATACTGCCGAACACTAAAGCACTGTTTAAACTCGTAATAAGCCTTACTTTGTTTGTTTTTTTGTCGCGTGTTACTTGTCTCCAGCTTCGGGTAGTCAACAATTTTAGTTGCGTGAGAAATCCAGGACGCTTGGAAGTCTTCTTGGTCTGCAACTCGTCAACATCCTTCAACCGCAACGCCTCACCGCTGCTTCTTTTGCTCATAGCCTTGAACGGGGAAAACTCCGAGTTTGCGAATTTCGCAATTAATCCGTTTTCTTTCGTCTTTATGAAAGCGACGCCTTCGGTCTGCCAAGCGGAGCATAGTTCATCCACCCTTTCCTTACTCTTCATCTCGCTCTCGACATCGCTCGCGTCCACTGACGCTAGGTCAATCAAAAACTCCGCCGGGTTGACGTTGTTTGGCATGGAATAGCCTTTCGATGCGAACCACTTAGGGACTAATTCCAAAGGGCCGCAGTACATAACCTTGCCGCTCGCTAAAACGCACACGTCGTCAAATAGAGAAACGATGCTCCCTCGCGGTTGGTGAATGGAAGCGATGACTGTCTTATTCCCTTCAGTACACAGCTTTTTTAAGCTCGCAACCACCCTTTGCGCTTGGAACGCATCCAACCCCGACGTGGGCTCATCCGTACACACGACGGAGGGACTGTCACCCACTAGCTCACACGCCAAAGCCAGACGTTTCCTCTCGCCGCCGGAGATGCCTCCGCCTCGTTTCTTTTGGTCGCCCACCCTAGCGTCGGCGCAATCGAGTAGACCCACCGAGCGTAACGTGCTCGTCACGGAATCGTCGATGTCGCCACCGATACGTTGCACCCCGCCCGTCCGCATCTTCGCGGAGAGTGTTAACGTTTCCCTTACAGAAAGTTCGCTGTAAAACACGTCTTGCTGGCGGACGTAGGCGACTTTCTTGCGATGCGCATTGCTGGAGATTTGTTGCTGAGTTTTGACATCCCCTTCGGTATCAGACTGTTTACTCATAGCAGCCTTGCCGTCCCCCACCACGATCCCGTTCCGCGTGAGCCTCCCAGTGAGTTGAAGCTTGGCGTCCGCCGGGGTCTGTGCGGCTAACACGTTGAGCAACGAGGTTTTACCCGAACCGGATGGGCCTAAAATCGCGAGTAATCGACCAGGGCGGGCGTGGCCTGAGACGTTCTGCAAGATGACACGCTCGGAAGCATCAGAGGAAGCATCAGAGGAATCACCTGCCTTGCCCTTATTCTTCTTCGCTTTCTTCGCGTTCTTGCCCCCCAGAGTGGACGTGATGTTGTCCCAACGAAGCTCCACGCCGGTTGGGGAATCGGTGCCATTCGATTGTTCGTCCAGTGAAGCATTTCCTTTCGCCTTTGCTTTCCGAATCAACGCCCGGAGTACACCCACGCCTAATAGCCCGGGGAACTTGATGTGCGGGGGGGCGGCGTACAGCGCCACGCCAAACGCGAGGTCGAGCATGGCAACGTCAACGCAAGTTGGGGTGCCGCGGACTGCGGGAGGGGAGGGAGGTTTTCGCGTCGTCCCAGGAATTGTCGGGACGACGAACAAAATATTGGAAGAGACGACGAAAAGCCACGACTTTTTGAGGGGACGTCCCCACTCTTCACGGGGATGATCGCACAACTCGGCGCGCGGGGGAGGTCGGAGAGGAACGATGGGTAGAACACACAAGCGATACCCGCATGGGAGCAGAAGCACAACTGCGTGAAGTGCACCCCCATGTCCCCATGGCAAGCGGAAAGACAACTGCTCGAAGTGCACCACCTGCCCCCACGGCAAGGTGAAAAGCAAGTGCGCGAAGTGCACCCCCTGCCCTCACGGCAGGCGGAAAGACAGCTGCGTGGAGTGCAAGCCCTGTCCTCACGGCAAACGAAAATGTGACTGTCTTGCGTGCACCGGGTGCCCTCACGGCAAGCGGAAAACCAGGTGCACAACGTGCAGAACGGCACGCGCGGCTCCGCCGAGTTCAAAGCGAGTCGCGAGCCTGAGATCAAGTCCGAGGTAAAGCTCGAACCGGAAATCAAACAAGAACCCTTCACAATCCAAGGCTACTTCGGCTTCGATAAGTAAATGCAAGGAATATCGGGGAAGAGAAGCAGAAGATTTGAATACCAGAAACAGACACAAAGAAGGTACTGCTGAAGTACGAAAGACGTTCGATGAAATAAAAGTAAGTTAAAAACTCAAAAATAAAAATTCTATTTCGAAACCTTCCTCTTCTTGGGCAGCGTCATCGGCCGAATCACCGCGCCCGCGTTTTTCAAAACCTTGGGCCTTGTTAAATCTCTGAAAGACTTGTCCGTGTTCACGTCGGAGCCGAGAGGGGCTCTCATAGACCCTTCGTACACCTGTTTACTCTCGAATCCGTGAGGAAGGTGTTCCACGTTAAACGCAGCGGCCTTTTTGTCATATTTCTCAGATATAATGACCTTCTGTAGCTTGGCGTCCTTCCTCAATTTAAGCGCCTTGGCCTTCTCCGCCTCTGCTTTCCTTTCGGATTCGATTTGCCACTTCGGTATTGGTCTCTTCGCCTGCTCCTCCGCCCACCCGCCCCAACCGGGCATGCGTTTTTGCGTTTCGAACTTCGGGAGCTCGCCTTCTACTTCGGCGGTTTTTTCAGTTTCGAAGTTTGCAACTACGTCGTCACCCGCGAACGCGCGCGCGAGTAAAGCTTCGTTGGTATCTTCATCCAAAGTGTCATCGCCGTGTTCTGCAACGTTGTCATCGTCGTTGCCGTCCACAGTAGCGTTCATCGCGACTACGTCTACTACCCCGGCCCTTCCAGCCTGTCTCGCCGCGTTTCTCGCCTTTGCCGCGCCCGCTCCCCTGGGGAGTTCCCTCGGCGCGTCGGAGGTCGTATCACCTAAAGGCTTTACTTTCAAGTCAGGGACTTCTGTCGCACCGACCGCGCTCGCCGCAGCAGTTCTTGCAGCCGCGCGAGCCGAACCGCGCGCGCGTTTCGGTTCAAGTTCAGCTGGCTCAGGGTTGGTAACATCTGCATTACGTTCGTCGGTGTCGTCACCCGCGTCGTCAGCGTCATCTTCCGTAGCAGTTGCCTCGGCGGCTGCGCGCCTAGTAGCCCTCGTTGACGCCCCCCCGAACGTTCTCCTCGTCACCGGCCCAACATCTCCCTCCTCAGTTATATTATCGTCCTCGAACCCTAACGCCCCCGCGCCCCAGTCTCCGGCTCGGTTTCCTCTGACTGTTTGCTCACCGTCCGAGTTATCCTCCTCACCGTTCGCCGCTTCTCTTTCCGCGTTTTCGATATCTTCAAGCAGCGCCTTCGCCTCGATCTCAGCGGCTTCCCGTTTTTTCCTCAACGCTTTCGCCATGAACGGCAACGCAAACAAACCTCCTTGCGTTTCCGCATCCTGTGTTCCTTGTTCGATGGCTTTCAGGGTCAGGGTTTTGGCTTTTGCGAGGCGTTTTCTTTCTGCTTGCTGGTCGTCCAGAGGAGCATCGTCTGAGTCGGACGCGTCTGTTTCAGAATCTTCAGACTGGTCATCATACGTTTCCCCCTCACCCCGTTCCCCTCCAATCCCAATCTTCCGCCGCAACTCTTGCCCTAATCGTAACTGCTCAGCGATAGCTTCTTTCGTCCCGGGAAGGTGCGCCAACCCTTTTCGTATCGCACGTTTCGCCCATCGCGACGTGTTTTTGTGTTTGAGTAACATTCTTTCCTGCGCTCTCAAATATTCTCGCCGCTGCTCCGCTGAGTCACCCCCTTTCAGCCCCTCCAAGTCATGGTCGTCATCCCCGATTTCATCACCGTCCCCCCCGATCATTTTGACAGCCCCAGTCTTCCGGTTGTGCCGGTGGAACGTTTTACTTTTAATGGCTTTAACGCGCTTGGCTTTCAGCTCGTGTCGGAACAATAAATTTCGCATCTTCGCCAACCGGGCGCGACGCTCGTTCGCCTCCTCCGCGGTCAACGCGTTGAGCTGCAAATCCTCCGCCTTCTCAACATCCCGACCCGTCTCCAGCCCGGAACTCTTAATCTTGGCCATGATGAGCTTCTCAAAGTCAGTCGCGTTGGAACCTCCCGCATCAAAGTTAGCATTCATTGAGGCTAGGTTCTTCACTCGGTTCATTTTATCGCGCTCCTGGTCGGTGAACTTTAGAGTGGGTTTTTCTCTGTTCGTCTTGACGATATCCTGCCACTCCGAGACTTGAGCCCCGATAGCTTCATACGCCGCCTTTCGCTCTACGCATTCTGAGATTAATTTTGGTAACGGCGCGGCCACGGGTTTTAACGCGTTCGACGCTAGCTTATCCAGACGCTTCTGCGCGCCCGCTAAGGGGTTCTTTTTTGGCTTCTTTGTTTGTCCTTCAGCGTCCTCATCCTCCCCAACCCCCC